>ENA-UPXF01000783-UPXF01000783.1-marine-metagenome-genome-assembly--contig:-NODE-783-length-11684-cov-3.871098_pt1 | contig 11684 bp, 8 predicted proteins | sample MGYA00238177_ERZ767431 | MGnify/ENA primary metagenome ERZ767431 (study PRJEB28953, sample SAMN06266262) | marine metagenome | isolation source: Columbia River Estuary | place: USA:Columbia River Estuary... | reverse complement strand
GAATTACGATTCAATTCCATTACAACCAATGGAAGATTATCGTATTTCAGTTGATGATAAAATCACATTTGATTTAACAACAAATAAGGGGGCTAATATTATTGATAAAATGTCGGGAGTAGATTTAGAAAGTGTAGCAACACCTTCTGTTTATGAATATACTGTACGTAGAAATGGAAAAGTTGAGTTACCGGTAATTGGAGAGGTGGCAGTTGCGGGTTTAACGATTCAAGAATGTGAAGATTTTTTAATTCAAAAGTTCGATTCTTATCAAGATCCTTTTGTTCAGGTTAAAGTAACAAATCAAAGAGTTATAGTCTTTCCAGGAAACGGCTCAGATGCAAAAGTAATTCCATTATTGAATTCAAACACGACATTAATGGAGGCGATAGCTCAAGCGGGTGGGATTACAGATAGAGGAAAAGCTAGTACTATTAAGTTGATGCGAAAAATAAATGGGGAAAGAGTTGTTTATGGAATTGATTTATCGACGATAGATGGCTTAAAATATGTTGATATGATTGTGCAAGCAAACGATTATATTTACGTCGAACCAACACCAGAATTAGCAAAAGAGATATCGAAAGATGTAGTCCCAATCGTTTCTATTCTTTCGAGTGCACTTCTTATATTTACAGCAATAAGCACCTTAAAATAGAATAGATTGAGCAATAAAAAGAGTATTATTATCAATAACACATACGACCCTTTAATATTAAAGACGGTTATAAAAAGATATTGGTGGTGGCCAGCTTTATTTGTGTTCTTATTTAGTTTGTTTTCATTCTTTTATTTACGCTATACGAAGCCAATGTATGAATCAAGTATGGTTCTGCAGCTAGCTAATCAAGATAACGCGAAAGATGTTCTAGACATTGAAAATATAAACTCGAAAGATGATGAGCTTTCTGAAGTTGTTGAATTATTACGATCAGAATTATTATTTGATAGAGCGATTGCAAAGCTTAATATGAACGTAAGTTTATATGCTAGAGGTAATATTCTCACAGAAGAAAAATATATTTCCAGCGTTTTCAATGTTCAGCCATATGCCTTGAAGGACTCATCTTTAATAAATTCTGAAATTCTTGTTGAGTTTTTAAAAGACGACGTAATTTTATCTTATTCAAAAAATGGGACTCCTAAAAGAGCCAAGGGTAAAATTAATGAACACATCATTAATGATGATTTTGATATTGTGTTAAAGGCGGCTAATCTAAAAACAGCTCAAGAATCATCATCTGGCAATGAGCTCTATTTTGTGTTTAATTCTATTGAATCAGTTTCTGATAGAATGATTTCTGGATTGCAGGTTTCTGCCTTGGATGTTAATGCGAAAACTATTTTGATTTCTTTTAAAGGTCACAACGCTCAATTATGTCACGATTTAACATGGGCTGTTTCTAATTCATTTATTTCGTATGATGAAGAAATTAAAAGAAGAAGTTCTGAAAATGTGATCAAATTTATTGATAATCAGCTTGATTCACTTTCTGGTGAGTTGAAGTCTTCAAAAGATAGTTTGGTCTATTATCAACGTAAATCGAATTTATCTGATCCTGAAATGGCAGGCAATTCTATTTCGGAGAACATAATGAAGCTACAAGATCAATTGTTCATTGAAGAAGAGGAGTTAAATTCGCTGTTTCTTGCTAAAAAATTATTAAAAAAGAATCCTAATAGACTTGAAGTTTACCGCCTTTTACCGGAAATGCTGGGTAAAAGCTATGAGTCATCACTTGTAGATCATATTACTCAACTTCATGAATTGTTAGAACGAAAGGAAGATCTTCTATACAAAGTCACGGAGGAGAATACTGAAGTGAAATTGGTGAATCAAAAAATAGATTCTAAAACAGCAATGATTCAACGAAGTATTGATGCTATTGAGAGTAGGTTGTCTAGCAATATAAAAATTTTACAAGGTAAGATTGGTGGATTTCAAGGGGATATATTCGATTTGCCTGAGAAAAAAATGGAATTTAATCGTCTGAAAAATATTCAAGATTTAAATGAAAAGTATTTCACTTTGTTAACTGAAAAGAAGGTGCTATATGCAATTTCAGATGCTGGTTATGCGTCAGCTAATCGTATACTTCAACAACCTAAAGTAAATTATAATCCTGTTTCACCAAACAGACGATTCGTTTATTCAGCATTCATATTTTTTGGAATTGCTTTCGGGATAGGTGTGATGTTCATAAAGTATATAACTTTTAATGAAATTAATTTAATTGAAGATCTTGAAAACATCTTACCTGAAAAGGCTGCGATACTAGGAGGTGTGCCATTATTGAAAGAGGTAATGGAGTATTCGCAATTGGTAGTGGCAGATGCCCCAAAATCAATGTTGGCTGAGGCAATGCGGAAAATTCGAACAAATCTTAGTTATATCAAACCAGATTATAAAACGATCGCTGTTTCTTCTTCGATTTCAGGAGAAGGTAAAACTTTTGTTGCTTTAAACTTGGGTGGAATTATTGCATTAAGTGGTAAGAAAACAATTTTACTTGATTTGGATCTAAGAAAACCTAAAGTTCACTTAGGTTTTGATGCAGATAATAGACATGGGATGAGTTCATTAATTGTTGGACAATCAAAATTAGATGAGTGCATTAAACATTCTAGTATTGAAGGTTTTGATTTTATAACAGCTGGACCTATTCCTCCTAATCCATCAGAGTTAATCCTTAGCGACGAATTTAAGCGAATAGTTGAAGAGTTAAAGACGCATTACGATGTTGTAATAATAGACAATCCTCCAGTTGGTCTTGTTTCTGATGGTGTAAGGAATTTAACTGAAGCAGATATTCCAATTTATGTTTTTAAATCCCATTATTCAAAACGAAATTTTGCGTTGCGAGTGAAAGAACTTTTTGAGATGCAACAATTAAAAAGTCTTAATGTAATTTTAAATGGAGTAAAAAATAATAAAGGCTCTATTTACGGTTATGGCTACGGTTATGGTTATGGTTATGGTTATGATGATGGGGAGCCTGTGGAGTTGTCTAAATGGGAATCTCTTAAAATTTGGTTGCTGAAACTTTTTAAGATTCGAAGTTAGTTATAACTTTGAGCGATAAATTACTAATTTGATTATTAAACTACTACAAATATTTGGCTTTGGCGTAGGTGGCATTATTGTCGCGCTTATTTGTAATGTCATTTTACTTCGATTTTCCCAATCTTTAGGGATAAGAAATAAGAATGATGTTGTTATTCGTTGGAGCAATGAGTCAAAACCATCTTTAGGAGGGGTAAGTTTCTATATCGTTTTTTTATTTGCAGCAATAGCCTATTCGATTGTTTTTAGTGAGGAGAATATATTTCAAAACAAACAATACGTCGGTTTGTTTGTTGCTGGATCACTAGCTTTCTTAATGGGATTAGCAGATGATGCTTATAATACACGCCCTTTAATTAAATTGTTTATTCAGATCAGTTGTGGACTTGTATTTGTCGGCACTGATACAATTATAGATGTGTTTCATAGTCCTATTCTTGATTCTTTAGTTACTATATTATGGGTTGTTATTATAATGAATTCATTGAATATGTTAGATAACATGGATGGGATTACCGGTACTACCGTGTTTTTTATTCTTATCGCATGTTTGCTTTCTGGGTGGATTGTTTTTGATTTCAATACAAATATTTGGACATTAATGATGGTTTCCATATTAGGAGCAATGATTGGTTTTCTATCAATGAATATTCATCCTTCTAAATTGTTTATGGGTGATGCTGGGTCACAATTTATTGGCTTATTTGTAGCGTTTTTTAGTATCGAACTTTTGTGGAATGTTGGTTCTTATACAGAAACTCCATCAATATTAAGTGCCTGCATTACTTTGGTGGCATTTTCACCAGCTGCAGCAGATACTTTAACAGTAGTAATCAATAGATTAAGAAAGGGGAAATCTCCAATGGTTGGAGGGAAAGATCATACAACTCATCATCTTGTGTATGCAGGATTTAACGATAAACAGGTGTGGTTTGTCTTTCTTATTATTGGGGCAATTGCATGTTTTGCTTCAATTTCAATGGTTTATTTGGTTAAGTGGAATAACATTGGTCCCATAGCGTTTTTTACTTTATACTTCGTTGTTGTATTTGGATTTTTATATCGAAATACGATTAAATATAGAGCGCCGAAGAAATAATATTCTTTAAATTCGTTCTATGAACAAAACATTGTTTTTTGCGATCCTTTTTATTGCGGTCCTCATAAGCTGTGAATCACCAAATTCTAAAAGAATAGATACTAGTAATAAAGTAGTAAAGCTATCCGATAGACACTTTGTTTTACCCGAGCTTCCTGAGACTATTAAATTCTGTGGCAATGTAATTGACCTCACGGATTTTGATGTGAAAGAACGTTTGGATAAAGAAATTATCATAAATACGTATTATCATAGCTCAACAATTTTTGGAATAAAACGGGCTAATCGTTACTTTCCTATAATAGAAGAACTTTTGGCAGAAAACAATGCGCCAGATGATTTGAAATATCTTTGTCTGATCGAAAGTAATTTAACTCAAGCCGTAAGTCCATCTGGAGCAAAAGGGTTTTGGCAATTTATGCCTAAAACAGCAGTCGATTTTGGCTTGACTGTCAATTCAGAAATTGATGAGCGATTAAGTGTTGAGAAAAGTACAGCAGCTGCATGCCAATACTTAAAAAAAGCTAATTCAATATTTAACGATTGGATGCTAACAGCAGCATCTTATAATATGGGTATCGAAGGGGTTAGAAGTCGATTGGCAGAACAAAAGGTGTCATCGTATTTTGATTTGCACCTTAACAGTGAAACAAGTCGTTACGTTTTTAGAATATTAGCATTAAAAATTATAATGGAAAATCCAGAAGCTTATGGTTTTTATCCAAAAGAAATGGAACTTTATCCTAATATTAAAGTGAAGAATATAACGATAACTGAATCTATACCGGACTTAAGAATTTGGGCCAAGAACCAAGGGACAAACTATCACAAAATTAAGGTGTTAAATCCTTGGCTGATTAGCAACAAACTTACACGTTCTAAAGTAGATTATATAATCCAATTACCTAAATAATTATGAGTAAAAAACAATTTATTGAGGTTTACGGAGCGAAAGAGCACAATCTAAAAAATATTGATATTAAAATTCCGAGAAATGAGCTCGTAGTGATTACGGGATTAAGTGGAAGTGGAAAGTCATCTCTTGCTTTTGATACCATTTTCGCGGAGGGACAAAGGCGTTATATCGAAACGTTTTCTGCTTATGCGAGACAATTTCTAGGAGGATTAGAACGACCAGATGTCGATAAAATTGATGGGTTAAGCCCAGTAATTGCAATCGAACAAAAAACAGTGTCTCGATCTCCTCGTTCAACGGTTGGTACAATTACTGAGATTTATGATTTTATGCGTTTGCTTTTTGCTCGTGTTGGGGTGGCATATTCATACAATTCTGGTGAGGCAATGGTTAAGTATTCAGATGATCAAATTGTCGACTTAATTATTGAACAATATTCAGGAAGAAAGATCATTGTTCTGGCGCCAATTATAAAAGGACGTAAGGGTCATTACAGAGAGTTGTTTGAACAAATCACCAAAATGGGATTTACGAAAGTCCGAATTGATGGTGAGATTGAAGATATAAAGAAGGGATTGAAATTAGACCGGTATAAAATTCACGATATAGAGATTGTTATCGATCGACTGGAAATAGACAAAAAGCATAGAGCTAGAATTTATGACTCTGTTGTTGTTGCGATGAAGCATGGGAGTAAAGAATTAATGGTCATGGATTTTGATTCGAGCAACACTAGGCATTTTAGTAGAATGTTAATGTGTCCGTCTTCTGGTATAAGTTATCCTGAGCCTGAGCCTAGTTTATTTTCTTTTAATTCGCCTTATGGTGCCTGTCCAACATGTAATGGGCTAGGTGAAGTGGCTGAGGTTGATATTGATAAGATCATTCCTGATCCGAAGATTTCTATAAAAAAAGGAGGGCTGGCTCCTCTAGGTGAGTACAAAAAGAAATGGATTTTCGAAAAATTGGATGGACTTTTAAAACAAGAAGGTTTTACATTATCTACGCCAATTAAAGATATTGATGACGAAACAATGAAGATTGTTTTGTATGGAAATGAAGGAATGACTCGAAGTCATAAAGATACATCAGTTGTTTTTGAAGGTGTAATCAATTTTATTTCGAGGCATTCTGAAGAGAGTTCTGCTCCTATTCAACGCTGGGCTGCTAGCTTTATGAATAAAAATAGTTGTTCGGAATGTCATGGCACTAGAATAAAAAAAGAAGCACATTATTTTAAACTAAATAATAAAAACATTGGGGATTTAGCAATGATGGACATCGGCGCTTTGGCTTTATGGTTTCGGGACTTAGAAAATCATCTGGATGATCAGCAAAAAATAATTGCAATAGAAATTTTAAAAGAAATTAATGCACGACTTGGCTTTATTGTCGAAGTTGGATTGACATACTTAACGCTTCATCGTTCGGCAAAAACGTTGTCTGGGGGAGAGGCGCAAAGAATTCGATTGGCTACTCAAATTGGAAGCGAATTGATGAATGTATTGTATGTATTGGATGAGCCATCAATAGGTTTACATCAACGCGATAATACGCGCTTAATTAATTCGCTCAAACGATTAAGAGACACTGGAAATTCGGTTATTGTTGTTGAGCATGATAAAGAAATGATTGAAGCTGCGGATTTTGTTATTGATATCGGTCCTGGTGCAGGAATTCACGGTGGAGAAATCATCAATGCTTGCTCTGTTTCAGAAATGAAAAACATCAATTCATTAACCAATCAGTATCTAAGCGGAGCAAAAAAAATAGAGATTCCAGAGGTGCGACGCTCAGGGAACGGTAAGTCGCTTGTGCTAAAAGGAGCAACAGGTCGAAATTTAAAAAATGTTGACCTCTCTATTCCTTTGGGCACTTTAACTTGTGTTACGGGAGTTTCAGGCAGCGGTAAATCATCATTGATTAACCAAACTTTGTATCCAATTCTTTTAAGAGAGATATACAATGGTGTTAAAAAACCGCTTCCTTATAAATCGATTAAAGGAATTGAATTTTTGGATAAAGTGATTGAAATTGATCAAAGTCCAATTGGTAGAACACCACGTTCAAATCCTGCTACATATACAAAAATGTTTGATGAAATTAGAAGTTTGTTTGCCTCCTTGCCTGAAGCACAAATTAGAGGTTACAAAGCTGGAAGATTCTCTTTTAATGTTGTTGGAGGAAGGTGTGAAACCTGCAAAGGGGGAGGAATGAAAGCCATTGAAATGAACTTTCTGCCTGACGTATATGTGGAGTGCGAAGAATGTAATGGTAAAAGATACAATCGAGAAACAAACGAAGTCCGTTTTAAGGGAAAGTCTATTAGTGATGTGCTTGAATTGACCATCGAAGATGCGAGTAGTTTTTTTCAAGGTATTCCTAAGATCCATCGAATCCTTTCTACTTTAAGTTCTGTTGGGTTAGGCTATGTAAAATTAGGTCAGCCTTCAACTACCTTGTCTGGTGGAGAGGCTCAAAGGATTAAGTTGTCGTCAGAATTGTCTAAAAAGGGAACGGGAAATACAATGTATATTCTGGACGAACCCTCTACAGGATTGCATTTTGAGGACATTAATATGTTATTGAGTGTTTTGCAACGATTAGTCGATGAAGGAAATACAGTTTTGGTTATCGAACATAATTTGGACATCGTAAAAGTGGCTGATCACATTGTTGATGTTGGACCAGATGGTGGTTCTGGCGGTGGAGAAATAATATGTTCAGGTACCCCAGAAGAAATAGTTAAAAAATTCACCAAGAAATCTTATACCGCTGCTTATCTGAAAGAGGAATTAAATTAAGCCTTAAACTTTTTGAAGATGACTGATGCGATGTGACCTCCAAATCCGAAGGTGTTACTCATTGCATATTCCATTTCCATTTTTTGCCCTTTGTTTAAAGGAAAGTTGTATTTATTTGCAAAGTCAGGCTCTATTTCAGTTGTATTAATTGTTGGAGGAATCATACCATTTTGTAATGCTAAAACACTCGCGATACCTTCAATCGCTCCAGCAGCGCCTAATAGGTGGCCTGTCATAGATTTGGTCCCTGATAAACTCAATGTTTTTCTTTCGCCAAAAACTCTTTCTACAGCAATAAGTTCTGTTTTATCACCTTGTGGTGTAGATGTTGCATGCATATTGATGTAGTCAATTTGTTCAGGTTTTAGACCAGCTTCCCTCATTGCTTCAGTCATTCCCAAAACTGCGCCATCTCCTTCTGGATGAGTTCCTGTCAAATGATAAGCATCTGCGGCCATTCCGCCACCTACAACTTCACCGTAAATAATTGCTCCTCTTTTTTTGGCGTGCTCGTATTCTTCTAAAATTAATGCTCCAGCACCTTCTCCCATAACAAATCCATCTCTAGAAACATCAAAGGGTCTTGAGGCTGTTTTTGGCTCATCATTTTTAGTTGATAAAGCTTTTGCTGAAGAGAATCCTCCGATCGCTGGCTGTGTTATCGCTGCTTCAGAACCACCTGTAATAATCATATCTGCTTTATCCCATTTTATGTAGTTAAAAGCTTCAATGATAGCGGTGTTTGATGTTGCACATGCTGAAACAGGGCAAAAGTTTACTCCTCTAAGCCCATATTTCATACTTATAATTCCAGATGCAATATCGACTAAGATTCGGGGAATAAAAAAGGGTGTGAATCGAGGAGTTCCATCTCCTGCGCAATATTCTAACATTTGATCTTGAAACGTCTCTATTCCGCCGTTTCCTGAACCCCAAATCACGCCGATTCGGTCTTTATTCAAATTCTCAAATTCTATTTTACCGTTTTCAACTGCTTCTTTTACAGCATACAAGGCATACAGTGAGAATGAATCGTATTGGCGAACTTCTTTCACATGAAAATGATCTTTCACATCAAAATTTTTCAATTCACAGGCAAACTGTGCTTTAAATTTTTCTGCATCAAACTTGGTAATTTGAGCAGCACCACTTGTTCCGTCCATTAAGTTTTGCCAAAATTCGGCAACATTATTTCCAATTGGTGTTAATGCTCCTAAACCAGTAATTACGACTCTTCTCATAGTGAATTTATATTTTCTTTATAAAAAACCAAGTTCTAATTGTGCTTCTTCGCTCATCATATCTTTATCCCATGGCGGATCAAAAACGATTGTTACCTTCGAAGATTTTACCTCTGGATGAGCAGCAACTTTATCTTCAATTTCTTTTGGCATTGATTCTGCAACAGGGCAATTTGGAGATGTTAATGTCATTTCTATTTCGACATTATTGTCTTTGTCAATTTTGACTTCGTAGATCAATCCTAATTCAAATACATCAACCGGAATCTCAGGGTCGTAAATTGTCTTGAGAATATCTATTACTTTGTTTTCTAATCCTTCCATTCCTATTATTTTTGACTAACTGCTTTTAATGCATTAAGTTTCATTCTTTTAACCATACTTAAAAGTCCGTTTGCACGCGTTGGTGACAAGTGCTCTTGTAACCCAATTTCATTAATAAAATGTAAGTCGCATACGACAATGTCTTCTGGTTTTTCATTGTTTAAGACGCGAATTAAAAGGGCCACGATTCCTTTTGCGATAATTGCATCAGAATCGGCCGTATACTTCATTTTACCATCAATAAATTCAGATTCAAGCCAAACTTTGGATTGACATCCGTCGATGAGTCGTTCAGGGGTCTTAAGTGCTTCATCTATTTCGGGTAAGTCCTTTCCTAGATCAATGATGTATTCGTATTTATCCATCCAATCTTCGTAAACTGAAAATTCATCGATAATTTCTTGTTGTTTTTCTGTTAAATTCATTATTTCAACATTTTTATACATCGTTTCAACGCTTCAATGAAGTAATCAACTTCTTCTATCGTGTTATAAAATGCAAATGATGCTCTTATCGTTCCAGGGATTTTAAATTTCTCCATTAATGGTTGTGTACAGTGATGACCTGTGCGTACAGCAATTCCAAGCTTATCCAATAACGTACCAATGTCAAAGGGGTGGATGCCATCAATAATGAATGAAACAACACTGGCTTTCTTGTTTGCTGTTCCAATGATTCTAAGGTCTTCTATTTTCAATAGTTCAGATTCAGCATGACTAAGTAATTTCGACTCGTATTCTTGAATTGCTTTTAAATTTAGCCCATTAAGGTATTCAAACGCAGTACCTAAACAAATTGCTCCAGCAATGTTGGGTGTCCCAGCTTCAAATTTGAAAGGTAATTCATTGTATGTAGTTTTCTCAAAAGTAACTTTGTCTATCATGTCACCACCACCTTGATAGGGAGGTATTGCATCAAGTATTTCTTTTTTACCGTATAGAATTCCAATACCTGTTGGACCAAAAACTTTATGTCCAGAAAACACAAAGAAATCACAGCCGAGGTCTTGAACATCAATTGGCATATGTTGTATGCTTTGAGCTCCATCAATAATGCTATATGCACCCACTTTCTTTGCTAATTGAATTAATGTCTTAACTGGGTTGATTGTTCCAAGTGAATTGGAGATATGTGTAATTGATATAATTTTTGTTTTGGAATTGATTAATTGCTCAGCAGCTAACATGTCCAATTCTCCTTTTTCATTTATCGGAATGATTTTTAAAAGGCATTTTTTTCTCTCACATAACATTTGCCAAGGAACAATATTAGAATGATGTTCCATTTCAGAAATTAGAACTTCGTCTCCTTCACTTAATCCTTCTCCTAATGAATGGGCTAATAAATTAATTCCGTCAGTTGTCCCTTTTGTGAAAACAACTTCTTCCACAAGTGGCGCGTTGATGTAGTTTTGAATTGTTTTTCGAGAGGCTTCGTATTGGTTCGTAGCCATTTGACTCAAATAATGAACCCCGCGATGTATGTTCGAATTATCTTTCGAGTAGTATTTGTTAATGGCATCAATAACACATTGTGGTTTTTGAGATGTTGCCCCATTATCAAAGTAGATTAATTTTTTTTCGTAAACATCTTGTGATAAGGCAGGGAATTCCTCTCTTATGTCGGATACATTGAATGCTCTATTTTCTACTTCTTTAATCATAGTACAAAGGTACAGAAATCCTTTATTTGGAACTATTCTAAACAAAGAAAAAATAGAAAATTGTAATAAATTTTTAAATTTTCTTGAATAACATCAAAAATTCATGATTTCCGTCACCTCCAAGTATCGGACTTGGTATGTGGTCGACATAACTCAGGTTGTTTAGGATAGCATTGTTTTGAATGTCTTTTATGACTGTTGGGTATAGTTTTGTGTTTTTAACAATTCCTCCCTTACCGATATTTTCTTTTCCTACCTCAAACTGTGGTTTAATAAGTGCTATCACAAATCCATTCTGAGAAATAAATGGATGTATAAAAGGAAATATTTTAGTTAACGATATAAACGATACATCTATAACGGCACCATCACACATTGTGTCAATTAATTTTGATGTTAATTCTCTGACGTGTGTTTTTTCTAAATTAACAACGTTTGGATTAGTAGCTATTTTATTATGTAATTGATTGGTTCCAACATCAATAGCAAAGATTTTTTTTGCATTTTTTGATAGTAGCACCTCCGTGAATCCACCGGTTGAGGCTCCAATATCCATTAATGTCGTGTCTTCAA
>ENA-UPXF01000771-UPXF01000771.1-marine-metagenome-genome-assembly--contig:-NODE-771-length-11856-cov-4.282349_pt1 | contig 11856 bp, 12 predicted proteins | sample MGYA00238177_ERZ767431 | MGnify/ENA primary metagenome ERZ767431 (study PRJEB28953, sample SAMN06266262) | marine metagenome | isolation source: Columbia River Estuary | place: USA:Columbia River Estuary... | reverse complement strand
TCGATGCATAAGTGGATGGGCGGCCAATGCCTAACTCTTCCAAGCGCTTAACCAATGTCGCTTCCGAAAAGCGCGGCGGTGGTTGTGTAAAATGCTGGGTCTTTTCGGCGTCATGCTTGGCTGGCGCGTCTCCCACCGCCATCGCTGGCAAAATTGCGCCATCTTCGCCGTCGCTATCATCGAGACCTTCTTCGTATACCGCCAGAAAACCAGGAAATTTCATCACTTGCCCGGTTGCGCGCAAGCCAGTCTGTCCGGTGCCGTCAAGTAGATCTACAGTTGTGCGTTCTAGGCGGGCAGAAGCCATTTGACTGGCCATCGCGCGCTTGAAAATCAGGTCGTACAAGCGGCCATGGTCGCCTGATCCTGCTCTGTCCTTGCTAAAGTCTGTTGGACGGATTGCTTCATGCGCCTCTTGCGCGTTTTTCGCCTTGCTCTGATAAACCCGCGGCTTCTCCGGCAAATAACCATTGTCGAAACGATCCGAGATGGATTAACGCGCCGCGGCAATGGCGCTGTGATCCATTTGCACACCATCGGTTCGCATATAGGTTATGGCGCCATCCTCATATAGACCTTGGGCAATACGCATGGTGTGGCTGGCGGAAAAGCCGAGTTTACGCGCAGCTTCTTGTTGCAGGGTTGAGGTTGTAAAAGGTGGCTGCGGATTGCGCGTTACCGGCTTGGTTTCGACGGTTTCGACGCTGAATATACCTGCCTGAACTGCAAGGCGCGCCTGCTCAGCTTCGGCCTCGGTTTTCAAGTCCATTTTGTCGAGTTTCTTGCCAAGATATTGGATCAAGCGGGCATCAAATTTTTGCCCCTTATGTTCCATTCCGGCCTTTACGGACCAATATTCCTGCGCGCGGAACGCTTCAATTTCGCGTTCACGTTCCACTATCAAGCGCAGGGCAACGGATTGCACGCGGCCAGCGGATTTTGCGCCCGGCAATTTGCGCCACAGCACAGGCGACAAGGTGAAACCCACCAAATAATCCAGCGCGCGCCGAGCGCGATATGCGTCGATCAGGTCGACATCCAGCGCGCGGGGTTGCTTCATCGCTTCGGTTACGGCTTGTTTGGTAATTGCGTTAAATGTGACGCGCCCAACATTAGCCGGCAGCGCCTTTTTCTTTGCCAGCACTTCTTGCACATGCCAGCTAATCGCTTCACCTTCCCGATCAGGGTCGGTCGCGAGGATCAAGCCATCGGCTTTTTTGGCTTCGTCAGTAATCGCCTTCAGCTGCTTTGCCTTATCGGCGTAGTTGTCCCATAGCATCTCAAAGCCGTTATCTGGGTCGACCGAACCGTCCTTGGGAGGCAAATCCCGAATGTGGCCATATGACGCCAATACCTTAAAGCCAGGGCCCAGATATTTCTCGATCGTCTTGGCTTTTGCAGGTGATTCTACGATAACTAATTGCATGATATTATGTGCTTTTCTAAGATCTCTCGCGTACGCGTATAGGCTGACGGGGTAAGATAGTACTCGTCAAGACGAAAAATGCGGGTGTTTCTTATGCCGTCAAACGGACCTTCCCACCTGCTCCGCGCTCTAATTTTCCAGACAGTTCGATTTCAAGCAGCACCAACTGCACGATCGCTTGGCTGCATCCGGACTGCCGCACTAATTCATCAACTGAAACATATGTCATACCCATCAGATTGATGGCGGCGCTGCGTTCGGCTTCGCTGCTGTCATCGGCCATTACGGTCATCGGTTTTACGGGCTTAACCGTCGACACGAGCATCCGCATGTCTAACGGCGCGATAAGTTCGGCAATCTCTGATGCATTCTGCACCAAAGTGGCTCCATCACGGATAAGTTGGTTGCAACCTCGCGACCGGGGATCCAGCGGTGAGCCGGGAATGGCCATAACCTCACGTCCTGCTTCTGCCGCAAGCCGCGCGGTAATGAGTGAACCAGACTTTGGCGCAGCTTCAATGACGACGGTACCGGCTGAAGAACCCGCGATGATACGGTTTCGATAGGGGAAATGTCGCGCCCGTGGTTCAATACCCGGCGGTTGCTCAGCAATCAAAAGCCCGTTCGTGGCGATCGCATCCTGAAGCGCCCGGTTTTCGGGTGGATATACTACGTCGATACCGCCGGCTATTACGCCTACCGTGCCCCCCTCTAGTGAACCAATATGCGCGGCGGTATCAATACCGCGGGCAAGTCCCGACACCACAGACAATCCCATTTGACCAAGTTCAAACGCCAATTGTCGCGCAAATTGACAGGCGCCGGCTGATGCATTGCGCGCACCGACGAGGGCAACAGTTGGCCGCGCCAACAATCCAAGATCGCCCTTCACACAAATCACGGGCGGTGCGTTGTCGAGATGCGATAGCAAATAAGGGTAGTCCGCATCCTCCATAAAGACATGGCGCGCGCCCAACGTTTGAACCAATTGAAACTCCCGCGCAATGTCTGACGTATTGGCGAGCATTCCGTGCTTTCCACCGCCGCGACGTATGAGATCAGGCAAAGCGTCAAGCGCAGCGCGCGCGCTTCCAAAACGCGCCATAAGTTGCCGATAACTAACTGGGCCAATGTTAGGAGAGCGGATCAGGCGGAGTTGATCTAGTTCCTTTTGGCTGCTTCCCATCGCAAAGATCAGCTTTTGTTTTTGCCGATGCGGGGTTCCGTGCCGTCCATGAGATTTTCGATATTGGTCCTATGTTTCCAAAAAACGAGCAATGTGCATGCGGTGAGCAACGCGACCAGTTCATAATATCCGAAAATGGCGGCAGCTACCGGCGCACATACAGCAGCAACCAAGCCAGCCAGTGAAGATAGTCGTGTTATCAGCAATACCCCAATCCAAGCGGCCGCGTAAACCAAGCCGCCCTGCCAGAACAGGCCAAATGTAATACCCGCATAAGTTGCCACGCCTTTGCCGCCTTTGAATTGGAGCCACACTGGAAAAAGATGTCCAAAAAAAGCCCCTGCTGCTGCAAGAATTTCTCCGCCAGGCAGGTATTTTTCGGCTAGCCAGACGGCTAACAAACCTTTCAGAAGGTCAAGCAGTAAAGTCAACGCAGCAAGCCCTTTGCGACCGGTACGTAACACATTCGTCGCGCCAATATTGCCGGATCCAATAGATCTTATGTCGCCGCCACCTGCAAATCGTGTGAGCAACAAACCGAAGGGAATGGAACCGAGCGCATAGCCAAGCAACAGACCTACACCCATGTTGAACCAAAAATCACTCACTACACGAATCCCCCTAAATAATTGTATTACGTAGCTGTTTTGCTCCTTATCCTCAAGCTTGTCTGCATTTCAGTTCAGCGGTCGGTGTTCATTTCTTTGGGGGGTAAATCACTGTAAGTGAAAATATCGCAATCGCGGAACCATAATGACGCTTATTGCAAGTCATTCGCGCTGGATTTTTGCATTTCCCGCGATTATTGCGCGTCAACATGTCGCTTGTGCGGTTCCAACCGGGGTTAACGTCCGTGAATTATAACGCTGCCTTTGAAAAAGCGATTGACCGACTTCACGCAGAAGGGCGTTATCGCGTATTCATCGATATCCTTCGGAATAAGGGGAATTATCCCAGTGCGCGCTGCTTTGCCGGGCATAATGGTCCAAAGGACATCACAGTGTGGTGCTCTAACGACTATTTGTGCATGGGCCAGCATCCCGATGTTATTAGCGCGATGGAAAACGCGTTGCATGATGTGGGTGCCGGATCTGGCGGCACGCGTAACATTGGCGGCAATACCCATTATCATGTTGAACTAGAGCAGGAACTGGCAGACTTGCATGGCAAGGATGGCGCGCTGCTGTTCACGTCGGGCTATGTTTCGAACGACGCGACTTTGTCGACCCTGGCAAAAGTGCTACCAGGTTGCATAATTTATTCGGACGAGTTGAACCACGCGTCGATGATCGCGGGCATCCGCAACGCAGGTTGTGAAAAGCGCGTTTGGCGGCACAACGACCTTGCGCACCTCGAAGAATTGCTCGCGGCTGATGATCCCGAAGCACCGAAGTTGATTGCCTTTGAAAGCGTCTATTCAATGGACGGCGACGTCGCGCCTATTGGTGCGGTTTGCGACCTAGCCGACAAGTATAACGCCCTCACTTATTGCGATGAAGTTCACGCTGTGGGAATGTATGGCGCACGTGGCGGCGGCATTTCAGAACGTGATGCCGTGGCGGACCGTGTAACGATTATCGAAGGCACGCTCGGTAAGGCGTTCGGTGTGATGGGCGGCTATATCGCAGCTGATCAGAATATCATTGATGTTATCCGTTCTTATGCGCCGGGCTTTATCTTTACGACGTCCTTGTCACCCGTTCTGGTCGCTGGCGTATTAGCCGCTGTCCGTCACTTGAAGGCGTCCAGCGTAGAACGCGATGCACAGCAAACCAATGCTGCAATGCTCAAAAAACTGTTTGCCGATGCGGGTTTGCCCGTGATGTTAAGCAACACGCACATTGTGCCTTTGATGGTCGGCGACCCTGTAAAAGCCAAGAAAATCAGCGATATATTGCTTGCTGAATATGGCGTTTATGTTCAGCCAATCAATTACCCCACCGTGCCCCGCGGCACCGAGCGGTTACGCTTTACACCAGGTCCCCAACATGATGAGGGCATGATGCGCAATTTAACAGCGGCTTTGCTGGAAATATGGGGCCGGATGGACATGCGGGTCGCTCAGGCTGCCTGAGCTAGCAACTGCGCAAAAAGTTCTTGATCCACGTTTCCGCCTGACAAGGTTACGGCGGTAACAGCTTTTGTTTGAATCTTACCGGCTAGCACAGCAGCCAGCGCCACAGCGCCGCCGGGCTCTACCACGAGGTGTAGTCTTTCAAAAACCACGCGCATTGCGGTTGCCACTTCGTCGGTCGTAACCGAAACAGCCTGAGACACGCGGCGACGCAAAATTTCAAAATTCACTGGATAGGTTTGCGGCGTCTGTAATGCATCGCAATAGGTCGGGTGCGTGAGATCTTTGACCGGCAGAATCTCACCTGCGTCCAGCGAGCGAATGATATCATCCCAGCCTTCCGGCTCAACAATGGCGATGTCGGCGTCAGGACATGCCAATGCAAGACCAGATGCCAAGCCACCTCCGCCGCAGCAGGCAACAATCAAGTTTGGACCAGACAGGCCGAAATCATGAAGTTGTTGCGTGATTTCAATTCCAGCGGTCCCCTGCCCTTCAATGACCCAAGGATCACCAAAAGCGTGCACTAATGTCGCGCCGCTTTGCGCGATTAATCCCGCAGCGACTACTTCGCGCGATTCAGCGGCACGGTCGTAGAGAACAACATTTGCGCCAAGAGCCTTTGTTGCCTCTAATTTCATGCGCGGCGCATTGGATGGCATCACAATAGTGGCAGATATTCCAAGCCTTTTGGCTGCCCAAGTAACACCCTGTGCATGGTTTCCACTAGAAACGCCGACAACACCGCGCGCGCGTTCGTCTTCATTCAAATCGGATAGGCGATGCCACGCACCCCGTATTTTGAAAGCCCCAATGGGCTGAAGCATTTCAGCCTTGCACCAGATGGTTACGCCGTCCACCTCAAGCGGCAACAAAGGCGTTTTTGGTAAGATGTCGGCAATTTTGGTCATCGCCCGTAGCACGCCCTCGTGCGTTGGCATTTGGTGAGCCGCAGCCAATTCTTGTTCTGTCATAAAACCCCCCTATATGCGTGCGCTGAACGAATCTCTGATAAGAGGAAACTGAAGATGAGCAAGATATTGGTAATTGGCGCAGGCGGCGTCGGTTCTGTTGCAGTCCACAAGATGGCCATGAATGCCGATATCTTTAGCCATATCAGTCTCGCGAGCCGCACCAAGTCGAAATGTGATGCGATTGCTAAATCGGTCAAGGAGCGGACAGGCGTTGATATCGACACCTATGGTTTGGATGCAGATGATGTGCCTGCAACCACGGCTTTGCTGAACCACATCAAACCAAGCCTCGTGGTGAACCTTGCATTGCCTTACCAAGACCTCAACATCATGGATGCATGCCTGGCCGCTGGTGTGCATTATATGGACACAGCGAATTACGAGCCGTTGGATGTAGCGAAGTTCGAATATCACTGGCAGTGGGCTTATCAGGATCGTTATAAGGATGCAGGCCTCACTGCGTTATTAGGATCAGGTTTTGACCCCGGCGTCACAAGCGTCTTCACCACCTATTTGAAAAAGCACTATTTTGACCGCATCGATACGCTCGACATATTGGATTGCAATGGTGGCGATCATGGTCAGGCTTTTGCCACCAACTTCAACCCCGAAATTAACATCCGTGAAGTCACCGCCGTCGCGCGGCATTGGGAAAATGGCGACTGGGTCGAAACCCCGGCAATGTCGGTCAAGCAAAGTTTCGACTTTGAAGCCGTTGGCCCCAAGAATATGTATCTGATGTATCATGAGGAAATCGAAAGCCTCAAAACGCATCTGCCTGAGATCAAGCGCATCCGTTTCTGGATGACCTTTGGCGACGCATATATCACCCATCTCAACGTGCTTCAGGCAGTAGGCATGACACGGATTGATCCTGTGAACTATGAGGGCAAGGAGATTATCCCACTCCAGTTTTTGAAAGCGGTATTGCCTGAACCTGCCTCACTTGGTCCGACAACCAAGGGTAAAACTAATATTGGCTGTATCGTTACCGGTCTTGGCAAGGATGGCAAAGAAAAGACGCTCTACATCTATAATATTTGCGACCATGAAGATGCTTATGCAGAAACCGGTAACCAAGCCGTCAGCTACACCACCGGTGTTCCCGCGATGATTGGCGCAGCGATGCTGGTCACCGGCCAATGGTCTGGCGCTGGCGTGTGGAATATAGAACAATTTGATCCCGACTCGTTCATGGACATGCTCAATGCGCATGGTCTGCCTTGGCAGATAAAGGAATTGGACGCTCCCTTGTCGTTTTGATTGCCCTCGTCGCCCCAGCGAAGGTTGCGACCCATCACGTTTTTTGGCCACTCTCTGCGCAAGCTGCATAAGCGAGATAGACACCAGCCTCAGCTGGTGCGACGAACCATTTGGTAGGTGAATGATAATATGGAAACCAAAGCAGGCGATCCTGGGGCATTTGCCCATTTTAACCTTCACCGCGTTCCGTCGCCTGCATTTGTCGTGGATGAAATGGCATTGCGTCGCAATCTAGCTATTTTATCTGACGTAAAGCAACGATCTGGTGCCAAAATTTTATGCGCGATGAAGGCTTTTTCCATGTGGAAGGTCGCGCCAATCATTGGTGAGTATTTGGATGGTGTATGCAGTTCGGGACTGTGGGAATCGCGCCTTGCACGCGATTATTACACGGGCGAAATCGCCACTTATTGCGCTGGCTATAAAGAGGCCGACATGGCTGAAATAGTAGAAATTTCAGACCATGTCATTTTTAATAGTCCGCATCAGCATCGCCGTTTCGCATCGTTCCTCAATGACAGTGTCGATATCGGACTACGGATAAACCCAGAACATGCCGAGGGCGAAGTAGCGAAGTATGACCCTTGCTCACCCGGATCGCGTCTTGGGTTTCCAATTAGCCAGTTGAAAGCAGAACATCTCAAGGGTGTCTCAGGCCTGCACTTCCACACGCTTTGTGAACAGGATTTCGAACCGCTTAAACGTACGTGGGAGGCTTTGAAACCACATATTGCGCCCTATTTTGAGCAACTACGTTGGGTGAACTTTGGTGGCGGGCACCATATCACCCGTGCTGATTATCAACGGGATGAGCTTGTTGCGTTTATTCAAGAGGTCCGGGCCGAAACGGGTTTGGATGTCTATCTCGAGCCCGGCGAAGCCATCGCACTCGATGCCGGGATATTGATAGGCGAATTGCTCGACGTGTTTGAAAACGGCCTTCAGGTCGGCATTACGGACATCAGCGCCACCTGCCACATGCCTGACGTCATTGAAGCTCCCTATCGACCCGCAATGCTCAAGGAGCGCTCAGAGGGCACACCAGTGCGTCTGGGAGGGCCATCCTGCCTCGCCGGGGACATTATAGGCGATTATGTGTTGCCTGTTCCAGCAGAGCCCGGAGCGCGTTTTGCGTTCCTGGATCAAGCCCATTATTCCATGGTCAAGACCAACACCTTTAACGGCGTGCCATTGCCATCACTTTGGCTTTGGAATAGCGATACAGATGCGCTTGAATGCGTGCGTTCATTCGATTGGACCGAATTCCGGGATCGCCTGAGCTAAAAACTAAAACGAATCACTTTACATCTGCCCCAGCTTTTCATAATGCGCTCGTCCGCTGCCCCAGGGGGACTTCCAATAACCGCAAGGCAGCCTTGTTGTTTCATGTTATCTTTTGGGGGTCCCTTGAATTGTACGAGAACACTGACGCACTTGCTGTAGTCCGCGCCCTCCGCCCGGACGAACCAATCACGCTACTCCGCCCACATGCTGCTGCGCGCGCGGCCCGTTTCTTCGTTGAGAAGTTTCAGGGTAAATCCTTGTATGCCGTGAAAGCGAACCCATCACCTGCGTTGCTTGAAACCCTGTGGGAAGCCGGCATCACGCATTATGATGTTGCATCCTTGGGGGAAGTTCGGCTGGCCCACAAATTCCTGCCAGACGCGAAGCTTTGCTTTATGCATCCGGTAAAGAGCGAGCGTGCTATTGCGCAGGCTTATCACAATCATAATGTTCGCACATTCAGCCTCGATAGCCATGAAGAGCTTGAGAAGATCGTTCGTGCAACAAATGGCGCGACTGATCTTGAATTGTGCGTGCGCATTCGCGTTTCGTCAGAACATGCAAAACTAAGCCTCGCATCGAAATTCGGCGCGGATCCATTGGAAGTGGCTGACCTGTTGGTTGCAACGCGTCAAGTTGCAGATAGTCTTGGGATTTGTTTCCATGTTGGCAGTCAAGCAATGACGCCAGCGGCTTATGCCGAAGCCATGGAGCATGTCCGCGCTGCAATTGTCGAGGCGTCAGTCACGGTGGACATCGTGGACATCGGTGGCGGCTTTCCCTCAGTTTATCCGGGCATGGAGCCGCCAGCGTTAGAAGGTTACTTCGACGTCATCCATGATTGTTTCGAGGATTTGCCGATCAGCTACTCTGCGGAGCTCTGGTGCGAACCTGGCCGTGCATTGTGCGCTGAATATGCATCCCTACTTGTGAAGGTGGAAAAACGTCGCGGGAATGAGTTGTTTATTAATGATGGTGCTTATGGTTCGTTGTTCGACGCCGCACATATAGGCTGGCGCTTCCCTGTGGCCCTGCAACGGTCGGAAACGTCAATTGGTACCCAGATGGCTGAATTCAGCTTCTACGGGCCTACCTGCGACGATATGGACCATATGGCGGGGCCTTTCATCTTGCCAGATGATGTGAAGGCTGGCGATTATATCGAAGTTGGCATGCTCGGCGCTTATGGCTGTGCAATGCGGACCGAGTTTAACGGTTTTGGCGAGACGGACACTGTGGTCGTTGAGGATGAGCCGATGGCAACGCTTTATGGTTGGGCTCCGGCTAATGATACGGGCGTTCGGGCAACGCGTTCGCAAAGCTCAAAAGTCTAAGTTACATTTGACATCTTAACTGAGGTGCATCACCCTCTCCTTCTACAAGGAGGGGGAGTAATTACATGAATATGCCTATTTTAGCGCCAGCGGCGGCATTGGTTCTGTGGTCCGTTTTCATGATGTATTGGCTGATGGCTGCACGGCTGCCCGCAATGGCGAAAATCGGGGTGGACCTTAAAAAGGCTACGCCCGGTGGACGGGGACAAGACATTGATCCAAATTTGCCGCCGCCTGTGGCTTGGAAGTCGCATAATTATGCGCATCTCATGGAGCAGCCTACGGTGTTCTACGCAGCGGTCGTAATCCTGGCTGTATCTGGCGGAGCTACTGAATTTTCGGTATATTTGGCGTGGGGTTACACCGTTTTGCGGGTGCTCCACAGTGTCTGGCAATCGACGATAAATATCGTCAGCGTCCGCTTTGTTTTATTTGTGTTGTCATCATTGTGCCTCACGGTTTTGGCGGTACAAGCATTGCTGGCAACAATTTAAGGGGGAGTAATATGGATAGTGCAATTTTAGGGCCCGTCGTAGCGCTTGCGGCATGGACAATGATTATCTGGATTTGGATGTACGCAACACGTCTACCCGCGATGGGCCGTGCCGGCATTGACGGAACCAAGGTTGTCGGTTCAACGGGCGGAGCGTTACGCGATGCGCTCATCGCAAAGGGTGAGGAGAAAGCCTCATGGGTTGCAGATAATTACAACCATTTACACGAGGCACCTACGGTTTTTTATGCGGTTTGCTTGGTTTTGGCTATGATAGGGCAAGGGGATAATCTGAACGCGACTATTGCTTGGGCCTATGTTGGCCTGCGCGTGGCCCACAGCTTGGTCCAGATATTTTCAAACCGCGTAATCATTCGCTTTTCGTTGTTTGCATTATCGTCCATCGCACTCATGATGCTTGTTGCGCATTCGGTAATGGCGGTTTTACTGCACTAACGGCTGAAATGGCCAACTAGCTCGATATGGGTTGACCAGCGGAACTGCCCCACCGGCCAGATCCGCTGCAACCTATATCCAGCAGCGACCAAGGTTTTCGCATCCCGCGCAAAACTGGCGGGATTACAGCTTACATAAGCGATGTTTGGTACGTTTGATGCAGCAAGTTGCGCGACTTGTTCTTTTGCGCCTGCGCGTGGTGGATCTAATACCACTGTTTGAAACTTGTTCAGTTCTTCGGCCGTGAGCGGGCGGCGAAAAAGGTCGCGGTGTTCGGTAAATATCGTCCGACCAGTGCGCCCCGCCGCAGATTTTAGGGCAAGACTTGCCTGCAGATCGGCTTCGCCTGCATATATTTTGCGACCAGTCCCAATCGACAAGGCGAAAGTGCCGGAACCTGCAAACAAATCCGCTACTATACTGTCATCTCCAACGATCGCATTTACCGCGCGCACCAGCGCCGCCTCACCATCGGTCGTGGCCTGCAGAAAGCCATAAGGTTGATAGCCCACAGCAACCCCGCCTAGCGTTACCGTTACAGGTTCAGGCTCATAAAAAGGAACAGGACCATAGCCTTCATCTAATGACAGGCGTGCTATATTTTGGGTCTTGGCAAATTCGGACAATAGCTCATGCGTATCGAGATCATTAGCAATCCAATTCTCAATCAACACATCGACGCCTTGGTCTACCATCGCTAGTTTAATCTGGACCTGTCGCGCTCGATTGAGCCGTGGCTCAAGCAAAGCGCGTAAGGGCGCCAGCAAAGCGAATAGCTCTGGCGCCATAACGTCACACTGGCGCAAGTCGATAATCCGGTGGCTTTTCTCGGTACTAAAGCCCAGCTGAAACTGCTTTCCTGCCCATGCCGAACGCACCGCAATCCGCCTTCGGCTCTTAGGCGGTGACAAATGAACAGGCATAACCTCGCCAATTTCTAACTGCTGTGTGGCGAGCGCATGCGTTACGCGTTCAGCTATAAACAGGCGTAGGCTGTCTTCGTCCAAATGCTGTAATTGGCAACCACCGCATAATGGAAAATGTTGACAGGGCGGCGCAACATGATGCGGGCCGTGTATGAGCCCACCCGATGGGTCTACAATATCGCCAGGTGCTGCCAAAGAAACATACCGGCCATTTGCAGTGACGCCATCACCGCGCGCGGCGACCCTAATAATCTCTTCTGTCAATTCCATACCGCCCCATGCCCGTGATGGGACAAGCAATCAACTGACGACTTAAATATCAGCGAAAACGTGGGTTTCTTTGGCACCACCCGGATGCGTAACCGCACCCTTATAGGCTGGTCCCACATTTTGGGCATAACGCCAGATTGCGCCAGATTGATAGTCGGTTTGACGTGGCT
>ENA-UPXF01000769-UPXF01000769.1-marine-metagenome-genome-assembly--contig:-NODE-769-length-11910-cov-5.836778_pt1 | contig 11910 bp, 10 predicted proteins | sample MGYA00238177_ERZ767431 | MGnify/ENA primary metagenome ERZ767431 (study PRJEB28953, sample SAMN06266262) | marine metagenome | isolation source: Columbia River Estuary | place: USA:Columbia River Estuary... | reverse complement strand
TGGATAGCGGAGCTACAAGACAGATGGGGTAAAAGTTATGTGTTGCCCGAGGGAGGTAATAACAATTTGGCTGTTCGGGGTTGCGCTGAAATATTGGGCCCGGAATCAGCTCGATATACCCATATAGCCGTAGCCGTCGGCACTGGAGGTACCCTCTGTGGACTGCTCCAAGGGACGCAGAACACCGACCAAAAAATTTTGGGATTTTGGGCGTTGAAAGGAATGAATCCAGCCGAGGAAGTTCGTATTTTTGGATCGTCCATCCTAGGAGTGTTGTTCGATCAATACCACTGGGGTGGATATGCCAAGTCTCAACCAGAACTCATCGAATGGATCAATCGATTTTACCAAGTGACCCAAGTGCCACTGGACCCCATTTACACGGGCAAAGTACTCTACGGTATCGAAGATCTAGCTCGAAAGGGATGGTTTTCACCCAAAGACCGAATTCTGGTGATTCACACAGGCGGTCTACAGGGCAATGCAGGCTTCAATCAACGATGTGTTCAACAAAAATTACCCACCCTTACGTATGAAATTTAAAAATGGGGCATTGGCCCTTAGCGCATTAGCTTTTGCATCTTGTGGTGCGTTAAAAAACACACCCCCTTCAACTTCAGCTTCCAATCAATCAGATGTGGCGGCCTACGTCCAAAAATATGCGCCAATAGCCCGAAAGGAAATGAAAAAACACGGAATTCCCGCCAGCATTACTTTGGCGCAAGGAATTTTGGAAAGTGGTTCGGGTAAAAGTGAGCTGGCTAGAAAATCCAACAATCATTTTGGGATCAAATGCCACACTACCTGGAACGGAAAAAAAGTGTACCACGACGACGATGAAAAAGGCGAATGTTTCCGTAAATACAAAAATCCCAAACAGTCCTTTAGAGATCATTCAGAATTTTTGACCGGACGAGACCGTTATGCTTTCTTATTTGATTACAGCACTAAGAACTACAAAGCTTGGGCAGAGGGTCTAAAAAAGGCGGGCTATGCTACGGATCCAGCCTACCCCCAAAAATTGATCAAATACATCGAACAGTACGACCTGCACAAATACGACAAGAAAATCAGGTTGGGTTTTAAAGAGGTGGTTTCCCAAAAGGCTAAGACAGTGGGTAAGAAAACCGCACCTGCCAAAAAGGATAAGACATCTGATGCTTCCTCTGGAACCTTGCCGCCCAATCACATAGTTCAGCCAGGGGAAACACTTTATTCCCTATCCAAGCGATACGGAACTACCGTTGAGGCGCTCATGCAGCTCAATGGGCTGACTACCACTAATTTGTCTGTGGGACAAGTGTTAATTTTACCTAAGAAATGAGATATCAAAGAAGCAGTTCACTTTTTCAAGAGGCACAAAAATTTATTCCAGGGGGCGTAAACTCTCCAGTGCGAGCATTCAAATCGGTCGGAGGCACCCCGGTTTTTATTGATCGCGCCCAAGGAGCTTACCTCTACGATGTAGATGGGAATTCCTATATAGATTATATTTCCTCTTGGGGTCCATTGATCCTAGGGCACGCACATACCGAGGTGATCAACGCGATCGTGGACCGGGCACAAAAAGGTACTTCGTTTGGAACGCCCACGGAAATAGAGACTGAACTCGCTAAATTGGCTATTGAAATGGTCCCCAACATCGATCAGATCCGGTTTGTCAATTCGGGCACGGAAGCCTGTATGAGTGCCATTAGGCTGGCTCGTGGATTCACGGGTAAAGATCGAATAATCAAGTTTTCGGGTTGCTACCACGGGCATTCAGATTCATTTCTGATTCAAGCAGGTAGTGGTGCTGTTACTTTCGGATATCCCAGTAGTCCAGGGGTAACTCAAGGAACTGCAAAAGACACTCTGTTGGCGCCCTACAATAATCTAGCCTATGTGGCCGAACTACTGGAAGCGCATCAAGGTCATGTCGCTGCGGTGATTATCGAGCCAGTCGCAGGAAATATGGGGTGTGTGCTTCCTGACCATGATTTTATCCATGGATTGAGAAAACTTTGTACCCAACATGAGGTCCTATTGGTATTTGATGAGGTGATGACTGGATTTCGATTGGCTGCAGGTGGGGCTCAAGAGGTTTTAGGTGTACAGGCAGACATTGTGTGTTTCGGCAAGGTAATCGGCGGGGGCTTACCTGTAGGCGCTTTTGCTGCTAGAAGTGAAATCATGGCCTATTTGGCACCTTTAGGTCCGGTATATCAGGCGGGCACTTTGAGTGGAAACCCTCTAGCGATGAGTGCTGGTTTAGCCATGCTACAGGCCTTGAATCGCGATCGAGGGGTTTATGATCGATTGGAAAAGAAATCGGCTGATCTAGCAGCCGGGATGAGTTCTGTGTTAGACAAAACATCTATCGACTACCAGATCAACCGATTGGGTTCTATGATCTCCTTGCATTTTACCCCTGAGCCAGTGGTGGATTTTACCACTGCGGCTCGAGGAAACAACGCTCGATTTAACGCTTATTTTCACGGAATGCTCGACCGGGGTATCTATCTGCCGCCCTCAGCCTTTGAAAGTTATTTTCTCAATGATGCGTTGTCACAAGCGGACATTGAGAAAACCCTTAATGCGCTCGATGAGCTGGTCCCTGCTCTGGAGGCAACAAACGTCTAGACGCCATTTGCCTTGATCTTTGAGCGCGATCTAAACGCAGGTCTTTCCACTGACGATATTGTTCGGGAGTAACTGTTTTTAGGTCGTTTTGCAAGGCGATCTGCGCATCTAAGTGGGCCTCCATCCATTGTGCTTTTCCTTTTTTGCTGTAAGGCGACATCGGTTTCTTTGGAAGATGAACCTGGTGTTTGTCGAGTAATTCACGGACTTGATTTTGTTGATCCTGGTTGAGGTCTAAGGCCAATGTCCACTGTTTGGCTACCAAATTCGAACGCTCTTGTGGATTGAATTTTTGGTGCGTGCCCGTAGCTAAATCAAGACTGCGCTCTGGATGTTTTCTGTATTTGTGGTGTTCTTTTAGTTGAGCTGGGTGTTGCGCCCACATGTTAGCGGTGCTGATGATCAAAGCCGCTGCGAGAATCAAATGTTTCATAGGATTATTTTTAGGTGCTTTGACCTAAAATTATCGCTCAAGTTTGATCCTGTTGCCGTTTTTGACAAATGTTTAACATTAGAAAAGCCAAGGAATCACCCATTGGTATACCGCAGTAAGTAAGCCAACCGAGATGAGATTTAACCAGATACCCGCGCGAACCATATCTTTCACTTCAATATATCCAGAGGCAAATACGATGGCGTTAGGTGGTGTTGCCATTGGTAACATAAACGCACAACTACTCGCTATGGTCACAGGAATTAATAAGTGGATGATGGGAATATCCAATCCTAGGGCAATACCGGCCACGACAGGAGCTAAAACAGCTACTAAAGCTACATTGCTCATCAACTCTGTCAAAAACAGCATCAGGGCAATTAAGACCACAACGGTACCTATTACGGGCCATTGCTGTTGTTGAATGGAGGTGGAAACTAAATCTACTAGCCCACTTTGGGTCATCCCATTGGCCAAAGCAAGGCCTCCGCCAAACAAGATTAAAATCCCCCAGGAGAGATTTTTTGTGTCCGACCAGGCCAAGATAAATGGCACTTTTTTGTCTTTGGTGGGGATGCAAAACAAGCTCAATGCACCAAACAAACTGATGGCTGTATCGGTTAGGCCTAGTCCAGGCACGAGTTGATTGATAGCCGCCCTAAAAATCCATAGAAAAACGGTCGTGCCAAAAACCACGAGCACTTGTTTTTCTTTTGAATCCATGGCACCCAGCGCTTTGAGCGAGTCAGCAATAATATTTTGATCTGCCTTAAATGCAAGTGATTTAAACGGAAATAAACGCAGTAATACCCAGTAAATTACGGCGATTAACAGCACAGATAAAGGGAATCCCAACGCCATCCACTCCATAAATGAAATGGGTTGATGGTACTCGTTTTCTAAAAGACCAATCAGCACTGAATTTGGGGGTGTGCCAATCACGGTGGCGATTCCACCCGCATTGGCCGCAAAGGCGATACCGAGCATCACGCTCAAGGCAAAGTTTCTGTCTTCTTTGGTGAACCCATCACTGTCTTCTATCAACAAATGAATCACGGACTGCGCAATAGGGAGCATCAATACAACCGTGGCTGTATTGCTGATCCACATACTTAAGAATCCGGTCGCTATCATGAATCCCAACAGCACAGATGCAGGGGAGGTGCCTGTTTTCTGGATGATGTTCAGCGCAATGCGTCTGTGCAAGCCAACTTTTTCCAGGGCGAGGGCCATCACAAAACCACCAAAGAACAAAAATATGATGGGGCTGCCGTAGTAACCACCCACTTGATCGAGGGGTAAAATACCGAGCAATGGCATGACGAGTAGGGGGAGTAAGGCAGTGACCGAAATAGATACTGCTTCACTGATCCACCAGACGATCATCCATAGACCCAAAGCCAATACAGGATCAGCTGCAGGGGATACCAAGTCACCAGGGTAGGCCATAAGTGCGGCCATAAGAAGGGGGCCTGCCATAAGGCCCCAGAGGGAAGTGCGCTTCATACCCGAATATAGTATTTTTTTTATCCACTACAACCTAGGGGTTGTTCCCGTATGGTAGGGTTGAAAATTTGTATATTTGCCCCCATTAAATCTATGTTATGCAGCTGTCTGAGCAGGAAGTAATACGCCGAGAGAAATTAGATAAACTGAAGGAAATGGGAATTAACCCCTATCCTGCGGCTTTATACCCAGTGACCCATCGCGCTCATGCGATAGAAAATGACTATGAAGAAGGATTGTCTGTGGTGGTCGCCGGAAGATTGATGCGGAAAAAAGTCCAGGGGAAGGCCTCTTTTGGTGAGTTGCAAGATAGCGAGGGACGTATTCAGCTCTATTTTAACCGGGATGAGATGTGCCCTACGGAGGACAAAGATCTTTACAACGAGGTGTTTAAGAAGCTCATCGATTTAGGGGATATCGTAGGGGTGAAAGGCACGCTATTTACTACTCAGGTGGGTGAGAAAACTGTATGGGTACGCGAGTTTACTCTGTTGAGTAAAGCATTGCGTCCACTGCCCTTGCCTAAAGTAGATGCAGAGGGCAAAGTACACGATGAATTTAACGATGCGGAACTCAGATATCGTCAGCGCTATGTGGATTTGATTGTGAATCCTCAGGTTAAAGAGACTTTTGTCAAGCGCACAAAAATCACCAACAGCATTCGTCAGTTTTTTAATGACCGAGACTACTTGGAGGTGGAAACCCCTATTTTACAACCGATTCCTGGGGGCGCTTCTGCGCGTCCGTTTATGACACACCACAACGCGTTAAACATTCCTTTGTATTTGCGCATTGCCAACGAGTTATACCTAAAGCGATTGATCGTTGGTGGATTTGAGGGGGTATACGAATTTGCCAAGGACTTCAGAAACGAAGGGATGGACCGCACGCACAATCCAGAGTTTACGGTGATGGAACTCTATGTGGCCTACAAGGATTACCATTGGATGATGCAAACTACGGAACAGCTTTTGGAGAAAGTGTGTCTGGATACTCATGGAACTACCGAAATTACGGTAGGAAACCACCGCATAAACTTTAAAGCGCCTTATCCAAGAGTCCCCATTTTAGAGGCGATTAAAATTCATACCGGTTATGATGTGTCTCAGATGGATCGGGACGAGTTGGCCGCAACGGCTACAGCTTTGGGTATTGAGGTAGATCCAAGTATGGGTGTCGGTAAATTGATCGACGAACTATTCGGTGAAAAATGCGAGCACCACTACGTTCAGCCTACATTTATTACAGATTATCCCAAAGAAATGAGTCCGTTAACCAAAGAGCATCGCGATAATCCTCGCTTGACTGAGCGTTTTGAATTGATGGTCAATGGTAAAGAACTAGCCAATGCTTACTCAGAGCTCAATGATCCTATTGATCAGCGAGAGCGTTTTGAGGAACAGCTTAAGTTGTCTGAAAAGGGAGATGATGAAGCGATGTTCATCGATCAAGATTTCTTGCGCGCATTGGAATACGGAATGCCTCCAACCTCTGGTATTGGGATCGGTATCGATCGTTTGGTGATGTTGATGACCAATAATGCATCGATTCAGGAAGTGTTGTTCTTCCCTCAAATGAGGCCTGAACGCAAAGCTGTTGAGCTCTCAGAGGGGGAAAAATCCTTGATGGATATTCTAGCTAAACAAAAACAAATATTGTTGGAGGACTTAAAAAACCAAGCTCAACTATCCAACAAAGCATGGGATAAAGCCATTAAAGGGCTGACTAAGCTAGGTCTTTGTCAGGTAGAGAAGCAAGGGGAAACTCTTTGGGTAAACCTAAACGATTAATCTGCCACGAAAATATCCGCCTCGAATAAATCGGATATATGTCGGATCAGCTGCTCTTTAACCAGTTGAGTATTTACGGGTTTTCTGGTTTCTAACCTCATTGAAGTCACCGATTTGTCCTTGATGCCACAAGGGATCATCAGGTCAAAATACCCCATATCCGGGTCTATGTTTAGCGCCAATCCGTGCATCGTCACCCAGCGGCTAGCCCGCACGCCCATAGCGCATATTTTTCGCGCAAAAGGGGTGCCCACATCCAACCAAACACCTGTCTCACCAGGGGATCGCATAGATTCAATGCCGTGTTCTTTTAGGGTGCGTATGACCGCTTCCTCTAGGAGCCGCAGGTATTTATGGATGTCTTTAAAAAACGATTCCAAATCTAAAATAGGGTAAACCACCAACTGTCCTGGCCCGTGATAGGTGATGTCGCCTCCTCGATTGATTTTATAGAAGGTAGCTCCTTTGGCGGCCAAAGCTTCTTCAGACACCAATAGGTGATCTATTTTTCCACTTTTACCCAAGGTGTATACATGGGGGTGTTCCACCATCAGTAGTTGGTGTGGACTGGGCTCAGGCTTTTCGTTTGATGATTGGTTTTTTTTGTGGGAAACGATAAACTGAAATAGTTCTTCCTGGTAGTCCCAAGCTGCTTTATAGTCGACTAGACCTAAGTCTTTTAATTGAATCTTCTCACGCATGCCCAAAGGTACAAACTAGATGGTGAATAATTATTTTGGTTTGTTTAAGATGATCAAAGCAGCAATCACGCCGGGTACCCAACCTGCTAAGGTTAAAAGAAACACAATAATCATAGATCCACAACCCCTTCCGATAACCGAAAGAGGGGGAAATATAACAGCAAGAATGACGCGCCACAAACTCATAGTTATTTGCTTTTAGGTTCTATTTTATAGGCTGTCCACGTGTCTTTGGGGAATTCCCTGAGTCCAATCCACGCTTTTTGTTCAGGCCAGTATACCAGGTTTACAGGCTCTTTGCTCCACGATTTAGGTAAGGATTTTAGGGCATTTTTCGCATCATTATCGTTTTTCTCCCATTTTTTCACGAGTACTTCCCCTTGACTGAGTTGTTTGTCTATGCGTTCCTGTTCCCATATAATACGTACATCCTGACCAGTTTTATCGAGTAATCTTCTTTTTTTCTCGTGTTCAAACAACCACTGTACCCGACCATTTTCATATAGGTCAATCGCAGCAATCGCTTTTGAATCAGGGGCTAAATCAGCCTCCCATTGCAACCCGCCAGATACGTCCATGCACTGGGTAACACCTGTTTTATTTTGAGCAATCAGCCAAGGGTTACCCCTTGGATCGATCAGCCAGGTTAATTTTGGACCATGAATAACATCGGCTTTCCACTGGAAAAGAGGTTGTACTTCAATGCCCGATGGGTTGTTTTTTGGTGCAGGATCCCAGTGTACTTGGTGTTGCCAATACCCGGTTGAATTAAACGCCCAATACGCGGCTATTTTTCCTGAGCTTACTCCTTGGGCGGTCTCTGGGTAAAGTCCTTTCAAAGCGGAACCGTAGTAGGATATATTTGATTTTTCTTCTAAGGCATATCGATAGGATTCCTCTACAGCAGAATTGTTTAAGGTGGCGCCAACCTCCCAATGGTCGATTAGTAAGGATAGAGCTGATCTTCTTCGGGAAAAAATCCAAACCTCGTCGATCTGGGTCGCATAAAACTCTTGAGGCCCAGCCATGATTGGCATCCACGGGGACATGAGTTCTTTACCGAGTTGGGTGTGCCAAATCGGATAGGATTTGTAGGGCTTCTGAAGCTTGGCCCATGCCTCTGTGTTGACCTCATCTTCAAGATACATATAATATAAGGTGTCAGTAGCCATGTATACCAGCGATAGTTCACTAGGAGTAGGCGTTAAGCGCGTCTTGGGCCATTTGATTTTGGACCATCGCTCCTGTCTTTTTTGAAATGCGTTTTCGTCGCTGATCCCGAATCTCCAAATCCCTTGGGCTGTAGAGGGTATCCAAGGCATTAATTTTGTTTGTGTCGGTTTTTGTTCACTCCACAAATTAATCAACTGGTCGTCAATACTGTCTTTAGCTGCGGTGATTCCTGTCAAGGACCAACCGGTGGAGTCTTTAGAAACCCCGCTCGAACTCCATGTGCCCCATCTATGCGTGCGACTCCCTCCGATGTGTAAGGGCAGCATATCGGTAGCCCAGGCGTTTTGATCGATAGCGGCGACCAGCCTGTTTTGGTTTTCAAGAATGTCTACCCAAAGATTTTGGTCAATATTTCGCACCACTTTTTTCTGCCTTATAGCGTTTTCAATCATCAATTTAGAAGAACTCATCAATGAAACGCCTGACCAGGTTGCGCTGAAATAGGGGTATTCCAGACCTTCCCAAGAGGAAATGACTACATCCTGATAATTCAATGACTCGCCTGGACTCATGGAATGTGCTAGGGGTGTTTGACTGATCAATATGAAATCCAGTTGATCTTTACCGATGTCTGAAAATCCGATCCAGCTGTGTGCGGGCAGGTTTGATTTGAGCAATAATTGCCATTGGCCCCAAAGCTCAGCCTGTCTTTTTTCGGGTATTGTTGTGGCGAGTTGGGTCAAGAGCTCCTGAAGGGACTCCGGGTGATTTACCTGTATCAAGAAGTCGTAATTTAAAGGAAGATGCTGGGCCAATGGGTCCTCTTCATATACGGGCTCTACCTCCTTTTTTTGACAGGCAATCACTAGGGATAAAAGGGCCGTACCGATAAATAGTCGTTTAATTTGATTCATCATTGTCAAAAGAAATAGATAATTGTTCTGATTTTAGTTTAAAACTCAATCTGTGGTGTGGACTTTGTCCGTGGATGGCCATCGCATCCCTGTGTGCTTTAGTGCCGTATCCTTTATTTTGTTTCCAACCGTACTCTGGGTGTAGGTGGTGAATTTCTTCCATATAGGCATCCCGCTCAGTCTTGGCCAATACGGATGCTGCAGCGATTGCCCAAAAGCGACCGTCCCCTTTAATTTCACATCGATAAGGAACTTCTTTCCAGGGCTTAAATCGGTTTCCGTCGACCAATACAAAATTCGGGGAGGGGACCAATTGGTCTAAACTCAGATGCATGGCTTTAATCGATGCTTGCAGGATGTTGATTTGATCTATTTCACGAGCAGAAACGAATGAAATTCCCCAAGAGATCGCATGTTCTTTAATCCATGGGGCCAATGCCTGTCGTTGCGCATGGGTCATTTTTTTCGAATCATTCAGCCAGGGATGTGTCAATCCTTTGGGCCACAGTACAGCGGCTGCTGTTACAGGTCCAGCCAAAGATCCCCGGCCTGCTTCATCTGTGCCGGCGACTAATCCTGATTCTGTGGAGTGAAGTAGTCTCATCGGTAATGGCCATAAAAGTAGGTTTATTTTTGACAGCTTTGATTTTTTCAAATCGCTACCTTTGGATCCTTATTGTGAATTATGCGACTGATTCTTTTTTTTGGTTGGTGTCTCTACACAGGTTTGCTGCTGGCCCAAGATCCTGAAATTAAACCCCAGGGTTCTTCGGGTGCACCAAAAACGGCAGATTCGCTAAAACAGCTTGTCGCGCGTTTGGACCAAAAAATGCAGACTAAAGACACAGTGTACCTGACCATTAAAGACTATAAAATCATCAGTGCTCGACGGGACACGACGCATGTGGATACCACCATGTCGTTTGCTCAAGACAAAAGCTTGAATTATTTGCGCAGGGATGCATTTGCCTACTTGCCTATGTCCAACATGGGTCAACCCAGAGCTTTGCTTTCACTAGAGCGCCATCAAAGCGAGTACGCTCCATTAGTGGGCGCCTCTGCATGGCAAGATTTTTATTGGGAGGCTGCTGACATGCGCTACTATCACGTGCCTACTCCATTGAGCGAAATGACGTTCAAAACCAGCATTGGTCAAGGACATTATTTGGATGCGTTAATAGCCCTGAACACCTCCAAGCGATTTAATTTGTCCATAGCTCATACAGGGTTCAGGTCGCAAGGGGATTACCTTTATGATTTGGCAAAATCCAGTAGTTTTCGGATGACGGCCAACTACCGATCTGAAGATCAGCGTTATGGGTACATGGCCCACGTTGCTGGGCAAAAAAGTCTTCGCGCTGAGTCGGGTGGTTTGGTTCAGCCAGAAACTCAATTTGAATCCAATGATCCAACCTTTGCCAATAGGTTGAGGATTGATCAGTTTTTTTCAGACGCTCAATCAACGGTAGTGGGGAAACGCTACTATATGGATCAATGGTTATACCTCACCCGTTTGGCAAAACCAGGTGCGCAAGCGCGCAAGAGCAGTTTGTCTTTGGGGTTGACGACCCAATACGAAACGCGCTTTGTTCAATTTACTCAATCGGCAAACACGGACTATTTCGGTCCCGCGTACGCTTCCTATATCAACGATAAAGCACAGCTCAAACAGAGTGATTTGTTTTTTTCTACTCGTTTTCAAAACCCCCTATTGGGTGATTTGAAAGCTGAGGTGGGTTCTATACGTATGGATTATCGCTCTATGGCATCTTCACAAAGCGCTCAGCTTGGATATCAAGGTACCGAATGGATGTTGGGAGGAACCTACCGAAAAAATGTAGGTATATGGCAGTTGGATGCTTTTTTAAGGTACACCCTAAGCGGCTCGGCAACGGCTTATCAAGGGAACGCCACCCTGTTGACCGAGTTTTCTGAACGTCATCGCTTGACACTGGGTGCCGAAAGCACATCGCGTTGGACAGATTGGAGTCAGGTTATTCGGGTAAGTGATTACGAAGGATTTGGCTGGGATCATCGAGATGACTGGACGATGCCCAAGCAGTACACCCTGAGTGCTCAATACCAACAACCCATTTTAGGGTTGTTGACGGCCAAGGCTCAAGTCATGGATAGTCAAATCTATTATGGTTTATCGATGCCCGAAGGAACCCAGGTGGTCAGCCACCAAGATCTAGCTCCTTTTGTCCGGCCCATGCAGACTAGACAAACGCTCAAGTACCTTCAGTTGTCTTCTGAAAAAACCATGACTTTGGGGAGATGGACCTGGGATCACCGCATGATGTTCCAAAAAGTGGATCAATCAGATCCGGTCTATCAGGTGCCTGAGTGGAATGTAAGAGCCTCCCTTTATTACACTAAGGAGGTTTTCCGCAAAGCGATGGAGATACAGACGGGTATCACAGCGCGTTATTTCAGTTCCTTTTACATGAACGGGTACCACCCCTTGTTGGGTACTTTTTACACCCAAGATCAATTTATGCTTGGAGGAACTCCTATGTTGGATCTTTTTTTCCATGCTAAAGTCGATCAAACACGTTTTTTCCTCAAAGCGGAACATTTTAATGCGCCGTTTTCCACGCCCAATTACTACTCAGCTCCCGGATTTCCTTACAGAGATTTCGTGATTCGCTTTGGATTTATCTGGAATTTTTTCAGCTAAATCATTGAGGTTGAGCCCCCTTATTTAACCCGAAAATTTTTCTTCAAAAAAAGTTGAGAAAAGATTTGGAAGGGAGAAAAAAAGGGATGTA
>ENA-UPXF01000756-UPXF01000756.1-marine-metagenome-genome-assembly--contig:-NODE-756-length-12181-cov-8.528369_pt1 | contig 12181 bp, 9 predicted proteins | sample MGYA00238177_ERZ767431 | MGnify/ENA primary metagenome ERZ767431 (study PRJEB28953, sample SAMN06266262) | marine metagenome | isolation source: Columbia River Estuary | place: USA:Columbia River Estuary... | reverse complement strand
CTTGGCCCGTTTTTCAGCAGAGTGAACTCATTCTGCATGCTGACAGCACTTGGGCAACAGCAGAGCATTGGCGCAATTCTGCTTCGTACGTCAAGCAAGGACCCCTTGATCTTGTGTCCACTGGCTTTCAGAAAGTCAGTGCAGGTCTGACTTTCAAGCAATCGATATCTAGACATTGGGCCTGGTACTCAACATTTGCAATATCTCAACCTATTGCGGAGCTTAAGAAGGTACAAGCCAGAGAAATTTCATCTGGGCAGATTGGTATTTTGTATTTCCAGCGCTAATTATTGAGTGTTGTTCCTGATTGTTTTTGAAAAAATGGCTTCGTCATCGCTTTGAAATACGAGGGGCATAGAATTTTCACAAGTTTTCCATCCAATCGTCACTCAAAAAGCTTTGTTTTGAAAAATACATTCATTCAAGTTCCGGCCAAAGCATTGTTGCTGCTTGCCAAAGTTGCCTTGCCAGTTTTGCCCTTTATCTTTGGTTTTATATTTTTAAAACCCAAGTACATTCTCAACTATCGCGAAACAATTCAGAAGTTGAGAATTCACCACAAGGCCCTTTCACAGGGACCTGTGAGAAGGTACTTTGAATCATTTTTTGCTGTGCGCTTGAATCAGTCGAGTCAAATTTCAGGTGCCTGCACCCAATGCGGCAGTTGCTGCTTGAATCAGCAGTGTTTTTTTCTAGAGGCCATTTCAGAGGACAAGTTCCAATGCGGCATCTACAACTCGCCTTTTAGAAAATTATCAAATTGTGGTGCTTTTCCTATTTCGGGTGAAGACATTGAGAGGTACGACTGTCCAGGTTATGTCCTTAATCCGAAAACAGTGATAAAGATTGCAGTAGTTAATTAAGCACTGCTTTCACTCTCAAAAAATTAGTGACCAGCAGTTGCACGTGCAAGCTTCACACTGGTCTTATTTTTAAACTTTGATTGCTTCTCGTTTTTGAAACATTTCTTTCAAAATCGATCTGCGGATCAGCTTGTTGGACAGCTCAGGTGGGGCCCAAAACCACTGAGCTGATTTCATAGACTCACAAGCCGCCACAAATCGACGCAACACTTCTTCAAAGTCTGCATCTGAGTAATTCAAGCTGAAAATCAAACGACCGGTACCGACCCAACTGAGCGCCAATCCTTCAGATCGCAGGTAGTACTGAAGCATCCAGTTGTAGCGGCTTGTGTCCGTGTAATAAAGGCTCCAGACACTTGACATGTTGGCAGCCCGCAAAGGCAGTCCTTTTTCAGTCATCACCTGATTGAAGCGTTCGCGCCTTTGATTCCAAGTAGTTTCCAGATTGTCGTAAATAGAAGCTATTTCTGGCGTTTCAATTTTTTCTAAAAATACTGACATGGCACCCATGACGTGTGGGTGCGCGTTGAATGTACCGCGTGCAAAACAAATGTCAGCAGGCCTTTCTGAGCGGAATCGCTTCATCAAATCGGCGCGGCCACACACCACGCCCACTGGGTAGCCCCCACCCAAGGTTTTGCCATAGGTGACCAAGTCGGCTTGAACGCCAAAATAAGCTTGGGCACCACCTTTTGCCAAACGGAATCCTAAGAAAACCTCGTCAAATATGAGAACGATGTTGCGTTCGGTACAAACTTCACGCAGCTTTTTTAACCAAGCTGTGTAAGCTTCCCGATCGTAAGTCGCCCTGCGACTGCTATCGACCAAGGAAGAATCGCCGGGAGCGCCTTGGTTCAAATGAAGCGCTTGCAAGGGGTTGATCAGGACGCACGCAATGTCTGATCTGGTACGCAGCACTTTGAGAGAGTTTTCATGCATATCCCTCAGTGTGTATGTTTCACGGGGCGGCATGGGGTTGCCGGGTCCGGGCTGCACATCTTCCCACCAGCCATGGTAAGCACCACAAAAACGAACCAAGTTTTTACGACCTGTGTGATACCTTGCCAGCCTGACAGCCTGCATGACAGCTTCCGTGCCAGACATGTGAAACGACACCTGATCGAGGCCTGAAATTTCTTTCAGGCGCTTCACGTTAAAAGCAACACAGGGGTGGTAGGCCCCTAAAGTTGCGCCTACGGCTTCAACCTTCTCTGATCCTAATTTCATGCATTCTTTGTAAAAATCAGCGCCAAAAACGTTGACGCCGTAAGAGCCCGTTAAGTCGTAAAACCGCTGCCCATCTTGGTCTGTCACAAATACGCCATCTGCCGACTGTATAAATGCACCAACTTTCAAGTGTTGTCGCACCAGAGGGCTGAATTGAAATGGAACGCGGTATGCGCCCGTGAACTGCAAATCAGAAATGATTTCACGCGCTTCGGCTGTCATTTCGATGCTTTGAGCATGACGTGTCTGTAACAAATTTGCCAACTGGTAAAACGCAGAACGTCGATTAGCAGCCACAGACTCTGGCGCACCATCACATGAGAAGAATTGGTCTTCCTTGAACTCGTAGCCAGGCAAAAAGGAGACCACTCGTTTTGCCATTCTGGAGTGACCTGTCAATGAAGGGTGCTTGGCAAACGACAACTCCAAGCGTCTTTTTACAAAAGGGAACAAAAGTGCAATTGCACCAAGGGTCAAAGCTAGTTGTACAGACACGTTGAATCCGAAGATGAGTGGTTGAAGTCATCTTTTTATTTAGATTTCGTGACAGGAAAATGAAAATGAAACAATTAATTCAAAAAATTAGCTCACAAGAAGACCTGAATTTCCTGTTAACCAATCGAATTCCACGCATCACACTCACACGGTTCATGGGTTGGTGGAGCCAAATTAAAAATCCAATCATCCGGGACTTGTCAATTGGCGTTTGGAAGTTATTTTCAGATCTTGATTTGAGAGAGGCCTCAAAAACCAAATTTGACAGCATGCACGATTGCTTTGTTCGCGAACTTAAGCCAGGTTCTAGGACCATTGACATGCGCAATGAGATCCTGAGCAGCCCCTGTGATGCCATTGTGGGCGAATGTGGCGACATTGATCACACCCAAGTCTTTCAAGCCAAAGGCTTCCCCTACAGCCTTTCCAGCTTGATGGGCTTCACGCCCAGAACTGGCGAGTTGGTTGAATCCTTGAAAAATGGCACTTACGTGACATTGCGCCTGACATCCAGCATGTACCACCGATTTCATGCGCCAGCAGATGCAACTCTCACCCACGTGACTCACATTTCTGGGGACACATGGAACGTCAACCCCATTGCCCTAAAACGTGTAGAGCAACTTTTTTGCAAAAATGAACGAGCTGTTCTGAATTTCAAATTGACTGACGGAACGCCCATGATCATGGTGCCCGTAGCGGCCATCTTGGTCGCCAGCTTGCGCTTGCACGCTGTCAATTTGTTGTTCCATGTCGATTACACAGGCCCCAATGAAATTCCGTGTGCCATCCAAGCTTACAAAGGCCAAGAGTTGGGTTGGTTTCAACACGGCTCCACCATTCTGGTATTTGTTCCTAAAGGTTTCAAATTAGCAGAGGGCATCTCTACGGGTCAGCGTATCAAGATGGGCCAGGCCTTATTGGAAAAGTTAGCATGAGAATTTCAGCCTTCAGGTCAAGAGCCTTCGCTTTCACTGGGGTCCTTTTGTGCGCTTGTGCGCCAATGAACGAACTCCCCGTCGCATCCAACGAAAAGATCAATGTCAGTATTTTGGCTTTCAACGATTTACATGGCCACTTAGAGCCCCCCAGCCTGAGTGTCCGGGAGCGAATTGATGGCAATTTGACAGAAGTACCTGCGGGTGGAGCTGCCTACCTGGCTGCAGCCATACAACATTACAAAAAGCTGAACCCATTCAACGCCGTTGTTTCTGCAGGCGACATGATTGGTGCAACCCCCCTCATCTCTGCGCTTTTCCTAGACGAGCCCACCATCGAAGCGGTCAATGCCATGGGCATCGATTTCAATGCCGTCGGCAATCATGAGTTTGACAAAGGCACGCCTGAATTAATGCGCATGCGCCGGGGTGGTTGTGAAAAGTTCACTCGGCTAGAGCCGTGTCAAGTCAATCGCCAATTTCCAGGCGCCAACTTTGAATTCTTGGCTGCCAATGTGAAAAAGTCAGACCATGAAACCTTGTTTCCAGCTTATGGCATCAAGACTTTCAAGCAAGGAAATCAAGTGGTCAAAGTGGGCTTTGTGGGCATGACCCTCAAAAACACACCCAACTTGGTCATACCTGAAGGCGTTAAGGGTTTGAAATTTGAAGACGAAGCAGCTACTGCCAATGCTTTGGTGCCATTGCTCAAAGCGCAAGGCGTATCTGCCTTGGTTCTGGTCATTCATGAAGGCGGCGTCATCCAAGGTGGGCCTAACGATGCTTCGTGCCCCGGACTTTCAGGCGACATCGTTCCCATTTTGAACAAACTTGACACAGGCTTTGATGTGGTGGTTTCTGGTCATACACACCGTGCTTACGCTTGCGACTACAAAAGAATCAATCCCAGCAAGCCATTTCTTTTGACCAGTGCGGGTCAATATGGCACGTTTCTCACGCACATCCAGTTGTCCATTGACCCTATTTCTAAGACAGTCCAAAACAAAACTGCAAGCAATGTCATTGTTCAAAGTGAAGCCTTTGTCAACGCCTCCGGCATCCAAGTTCAGCCAAGCTCTGCCCTGCCTTTTTTCGGCAAGCAAATGGATGTCGAAAAAATTGTGAATATCTATCGCACAGCTTCTGAAGTGCAAGTACTGAAAGTGGTCGGTCGCTTGTCAACATCTGTTACGCGCAATTCATCGCCCTCGGGCGAGTCTGGGCTAGGCAACCTGATTGCTGATGCTCAATGGGCTTCTACGGCGTCTGCAGAACGTGGACGATCCGATTTTGCGCTGATGAACCCTGGTGGTGTGCGCGCAGACATCTTGATTCAACAAGGAGGCGGCAATGTGAACTTTGGACAACTTTTTAAAGTTCAGCCATTTGGCAACACCTTGGTAGTTAAGCGAATGACGGGGCAGCAAGTCAAAGACTTGTTAGAACATCAATTTGAGAACCTCGATAGGCCCAAAGTATTATTTCCTTCTGAAAGCCTGAAATACGAAGTCGATCGCAGACAGCCCAAAGGACAACGGGTTCTGAACATTCAAATCGGTCAAAAGCCACTTGACTTGGCTCGTGCTTACAACGTGACCATGAACAGCTTCTTAGCTTCTGGCGGCGATGGATTTTGGCATTTCAATCAAGCTCCTACCGTATCGGGCGGTGAATTAGATGTCGATGCGCTTTCTGACTATGTGCAGCAACGCCCTGGCTTAAAGCCCGCACAAACTGATCGCATTCGAATGTTGTGAATTAGCACAAACCCTGCTCAGTAACAAATTTGTCACACTAATTTTCTATGCTATTGGGTTACTTATATCTCGGTTGAGCATCATGCGCCAATGGCAGCAAACACAAAGAAAAAAAGCACGCATCGAGATCATCCCCATGATCGATGTGATGATGTTTTTATTGGTTTTCTTTGTTCTTATCAGTGTCAATGTGATTCCTGCTTTGGGCATCAAAACACAACAGCCTAATTCGTCCCAAGTGCAACAACTCAGAACCAAAGATGTGCAAGTTGTTGTCACTTTGGGAAAAGAGAATGTCATTCAGGTCGATGGCAAAGATGTTGAGCTCAAAGATTTGTCGGCTGCAGTGAAGAGAAAAGCTGGCACTGCGGAACAAATTGCCGTCATCGTGAACAGTGACAAGGGCGCAGAAGTTCAAACCCTGGTTGACGTCATGGACGAAATCAAAAAATCAGGCTTAGGCAAGGTCTCGCTTGCTGCTCGTGAGCGTCAATGATGGTACTCATTGACAGGTTGAACCAAGAGCGTCACAAACTTTCAAGTTTGGGGTCATTGCTGTTGGTCTTCTTTGTATTTTCAATGGCACAAGCGATTAAAGGACCTGCCGAGATGTTGGCGCAAGAGGCCATGGAGCTGACCACAACGCTGATTGAGCCCTTGCTTCAGCCCCCACCCAAAACGCCTCCGCCTCAGGTCAAACAGCCTGAGCCGAAGCCCAAAATGTTGGCACTGCCCAATGTGCCCATGACGCCCGCACCCATTGAGCCTGCAAGAGAAGTCACTGCCGCTGCCGAATCGCCGCGGCCCATCCCGACACCCACACCCGCCCCAAGCTTGCCGACTGCAACCCCTGTACAAGAAGCACCAAAGATGGCTCCGCAGCCGCCAATTTCAGTCAGCCTAGAAAACAATTACATCGTGAGCGTGCGGGCAACACTCAATGCCAACAAGCGCTACCCCACTGGCAGAGAAGCCAGCCTTCAACGCCCTTCCGGCAAGGTGAAACTTTGGTTTGTATTGGCTCGCAACGGTGCGCTGCAAGATGCCGGCATTGATGAGTCCAGCAACTCCATCATTTTGGACAACGCTGCTTTGTCAACACTGCGTCGCACCACTTATGCGCCGTGGCCTGAAGGCAGTTGGGCTTCTCAGTCGCAACACAAATTTACCGTCACCCTTGATTTTGTTCCCCTCAATTAATTTTTCTACCAGGAGTTTTTATGAAAAAGTTTAAGCCAACCCCCCTAGCCTTGCTCATCAGCTTGGCTTTTGCCTCTCCCATTCTGATGGCGCAACAAGCCACAGACGTGGGCAAGATCAACGTGGAAGGCCAACCAGGCGCCACTGACTCGGGCTTGATCTCCCAAGAAGAAACACCTAAAGCGCGCAGTTCAGTGAACCGTGCGTACATGGAAAAGCTGAACCCATCTGCCAACGCCTTTCAAGTGATTGATTTGTTGCCTGGCGTGAATTCATTCAGCAGCGATGCCACGGGCCTGTTTGGCGGCGGCATCCGTGTTCGCGGCTTTGCCGGCGATCAAATGGGCCTGACCATCAATGGCGCCCCCGTGAATGACTCAGGTAACTTTGCCGTTTACCCACAAGAGTACACAGACTCAGAAAATTTGTGCGAAGTGTTTGTGACACAAGGTTCTACCGACACAGATGCACCTCACGTTGGCGCCTCCGGTGGCAACTTGGGCATGGTGACTTGCTCACCTAAAGACAAATTTGGCATGCGCGCAGCAGTGTCCACAGGCATGCTGAAATATAAGCGCGCCTTTGTTCGCTTGGACACAGGTAAGTTTGGTCCCAGCGAAACCAAAGCGTTTGTGTCTTACTCCAAAACCACTGCGAACAAATTCAAAGGTCCGGGCGGCGCTGACCGTGAGCACATTGATTTGGCCGTTGAATCTCGTCCCAACGCCGATGTCTTTTTGAGCGCCAGTCTTTTGTACAACAACGCCATCAACAACAACATCCGTGGTTTGAACAACGCGCAAATTGCGCAATTCGGTCGCAACTTTGATTTCAGCAGCGTGGCCCCACAGCACTTGACGCCTGTAGCCGGCACGGCTCAACTTGAGTCACCTTCTGCAGACGGCTATTACAAATTTAACATCAACCCCTTCCGCAATTATTTATTCACCAGCAAGGCCGAATTCAAAGTCAACAAAGACTTGACCGTGAGCGCGGAGCCCTATTTCTGGTATGGCTACGGTACAGGTGGTGGCCAATTGACCACCCTGACAGAGGGACGCTCAGCCACCCAAACTTTCGCCCAGAGCTCACGCGATGTCAATGGTGACGGTGACTTGCTCGACCGAGTGATGGTGTATGGCAGCAGCTTGACTGAAACCAATCGTCCTGGCGTGACCTTCAAAGCCAACTACCGCGTTGAAAATCACAACATCAATGTGGGCTACTGGGTTGAGCGTGCACAACACGTGCAAACAGGCCCTCGCGTGAAAATTGACAACGCGGGCAACTCTGCCAACCTTTGGCTTGACGACTCTTCTGCTTACCTCTTGCGTGCCGACGGCAAGCCCTATCAAGCGCGTGATTGGAAAACCATCAGCACCGGCACTTCCTTGTTTGTACAAGACAGCATCTCGTTGATGCAAGACAAGCTGAACGTTCAGCTTGGCCTGAAAAACTCGGCCATTGACCGTGACTTCACTAACTATGCCAACGCCGGTACTTTTGGTGTCGGCCGTGCAGATTTGGATTACCAGATCAAACGCACTTACAGCAAAGTTCTGCCTAGTTTTGGCGCTAAATACAACTTAGATGCAGAAAAGTCGGTGTTCTTCAATGTCGCAGAAAACTTCCGCGCACCATCCAACTTTGTCCTGTCCAACTTGTACACAGGCGGCACATCGGTGAACGGAACGCTCACTGGCGCTACCATGCGCAACCCCACGGTTGGCATCGAGACCTCGACCAATTTCGACTTAGGTTATCGCTTGCAGAACAAAGACACCACCTTCTCGGGTTCTGTGTTCATGGTTGATTTCAAAGACCGCATTGCTTCCGCTTGGGATCCCGTTAGCTTGAGCTCGCTGGATTACAACGTTGGCAATGTGACCATGAAGGGTGCTGAGCTTGAGTTGGGCCAAAAGTTGAACAAAAACTTCTCGGTTTATGGCTCACTCACTTACACCGAAAGCTTGATGAAGAAAGACTTGAAAGTCAACGCGACATTGACAGAAGCCACTGCCGGCAAACAAATGCCTGACACGCCTAAAATCATGGCAGCCTTGGCTATGAGCTACAAAGAAGGCCCTTTGTTTGGCCTTATCACAGTCAAGCACACTGGCAAAGCATTCTCAACCTTGGTCAACGACCAAGCGATGGACGCCTACGCCCTGTGGAACTTGTCAGTTGGCTACAAGTTGCCTGAAACAGCGATGTTCAAGTCACCTGAAATTCGCTTCAATGTGGACAACTTGACCAACACTGAATACAAGCGCATTAACTCACCCAGCGGTTCTAGCTTTACCGCCCGTTCTTTGCCATTGGGAACTTTGGCAGGCTCAAACCCAACCTACAACATTGGTGCACCACGCTTCACAAGCGTGACACTGCGTTCAGACTTCTAAGGCCATCAGCATGATGCTTTTTTTGCACGATGCGTCGCTGTATTTGTTGTATGTCGCCTTAGGGCTGGCTGTCTTCTTGGCCATTGAACGTACGATTTTTTACTCGCACGCCAGTGGGCAAATCAAAAGCCTTCTCCATGCATTGAAAACCAAGTCCCCATTGCCTGAATTTAAAGAAGGCGATGTGGGCGAGGTGGTCACCCATGCCTTTGCCAATGGCCTACATCCCACAGCCTCCCAAAAGCTTGCTGACGATCTAGCCGAACAGGCCTTTATCCGTGTGCAACATCAATTGAACCAACACCTTTGGGTGTTGGATACCATTGTGACTGCGGCACCTTTATTGGGCTTGCTCGGAACCATTTTGGGTATTTTTGACACCTTCACCGCATTGGCCAAGTCAGGCATTTCAGACCCACAAGGTGTGAGCGCAGGCATTGGTACCGCTTTGCTGGCTACCGCGATTGGTATTGGCACTGCCTTGATTTGCTTGATTGTTTACAACGCTTTTCTGGCCAAAGTAGAACGGCTTGGAGATCAAACAAAATTGGCATTGCTCCAAATGTCCAATCGAAACGCATGATGAGTCACAAGGTGCCAGCTTGCACAATCTAGTTCTCAGTTTGTTCAAGGTCATCTTCACTGGCACCTTGTTGGTTGCTGTACTGAGCGGATGCTCAGTACAGCATCAACTTTTGAATCGCGCCGGCGACTTATTGTCTGCAGAGACCAGTTCTACTGACGATGACTTAGAGTTGTTGATGCACGCCAGCGCGTACCAACTGAAATTGTCTGAATCTTTGCTGCAGCAGATTCCAGATCACATCAAACTCGCAGAAGCTGTTGCACGTGGCTACACACAGTATGCATTCGTCTTCTTGATGGATGAAGCTGACCGCGTTGAATCGGAAAGTATTCAAAAAGCAAGTGTTCTCAGAGCTCGCGCAGCCAAGATGATGACACGTGCAAAAACACTGGGCCTTAGAAGCTTGGCCCATCATTACCCAGATCTGAAGGATCACCTTCAAGGAAAATCGGTCAAGCAAGCCATCAAGATTAAAAAGCAAGATGTCGGCTTGGTCTATTGGTCTATGACGGCATGGGCGGGTGCCATTTCCTTGTCCAAAGACTCACCCGATGTGGTTGCAGACTTGCCAGAAGTATTGCGCATGGCCGAGCTGGCATGGCAAGCCCATCCTCAATTTGATCAAGGCGCATTGGCCAGCATGATGGGTACCTTGGAGCTTGCAAAGCCAGGTGGCAAACCAGAAGCTGCAGAAAAATATTTCAATCTTGCCATTGAGTGGCGAGGCAACCAAGTTGCACCCCTGATTTCTAAAGCCGAAAACTGGGCTGTTGCAACACAAGATAAAGAAGCCTTTAAGCTGCTTCTCAATCAGGCCATAGAGCTTGCTCGCTCTCAAAATGATTTAACCAATACTGTCATGCGGCGAAGAGCTCAATGGTTGCTTGACAGCACTGACAACCTCTTTTAATTTCAATTCAATCCTATGCACGCAATTCAACTTAGAAGGTCAGTTGCCCAACTCTTTGCTGTATTGGCATTGGCTTGTGCATTTCCCGTTACATCTGATGCGGCCGATCCCCAACTGAAAATCGGCTCATTGGTTCCAAAGAACTCGCTTTACCACCGTCAGCTGATGGAAGTGGGAGAAGCTTGGAAAAAGAGCCAACCAGGATCATCCCGCTTCAATGTGTTCACCGATGGCAGCCAAGGTGGTGAAGCAGAAATGGTGCGCCGGATGCGCATCGGTCAACTGCAAGCAGCTTTGCTGTCCGTTGTAGGTTTGCGAGAAATTGAGCCTTCCATCGCCGCACTTCAAAATCTGCCATTGGCATTTCGCTCGTGGGAAGAATTGGACTATGTGCGCGAAAAAATGCGCCCCAGCATGGAAAAAAAGTTCCTAGACAAAGGCTACGTGGTGTTGGCTTGGGGCGATGCTGGCTGGGTTCGCTTCTTTTCAAAGCAAGCTGCCTTCAGCCCAGACGATTATAAAAAAATGAAATTTTTTGCTTGGGGCGCAGAAGCAGAGCAACAAGAAATCATGAAGAGCATCGGCTACACACCCGTTCCTCTTGAACCCACCGATATTCTGCCGTCGATTCAAACTGGCATGATCAATGTGGTGCCCTCAACACCCTACTTCGCCTTGGCAACCCAAATTTACAACACGGCACCCCATATGTTGGAAATCAACTGGGCACCCATTGTGGGTGCCTTTGTGATTTCCAAAAAATCATTCGATGAAATGTCGCCAGCAACGCAAGCCGCCTTGAAAGCCTCTGCCGATAAGGCGGGCAGCGTCATTCGCATTCAAGCACGCAAAGAAGTCGAAGAAGCTGTAGACGCCATGAAAAAGAGAGGCTTGCAGGTCAACAAGCCCAGTGCGGAACAAATGAAAGAATGGCGCGCATTCACCGAAACCCTTTACCCGCGAATCAGGGGCAAGATGGTACCGGCCGAAACATTCGATGAAGTCTTTGCGCACCTCAAGACTTATCGCGCCTCAAAAACGCCATGAAGCAAGTTTCACCAGGTCGCCATCTCCTGCAAAATTGGGATGCGGCTTTTGCTGCACTGGCCCTGTGCGGCATGGTTTTGATACCCGTCATAGAAGTTTTAATGCGGCCCCTTCAAGGCAGTGGCATCGACAATGCGCCAATTTTGGTTCAGCACTTGGGTTTGCTATTTTCGCTGGCAGGTGCCATTTATGCTGAAAGAACCGGTCATCTGACCAGCATCGGTGCTTTATGGCGTGATCTTGAAAACCCGCGAGCCCAAAAACTAGCGCGCGCTTGGGTCTTTTTAGGTTCCACACTGATCTGTGGGGTTTTGGCAAAAGCCAGTTATGAGTTGGTCATGACTGAGATTGAGGCTCAACATACCATCGCCTACGGGTTGCCATCTTGGCTCTTTTTGTGCGCCATGCCCTTAGGGTTTGGCATTCTGGGGCTCAAATTTGGTCAAAAGTGGCACGATCATTTTGTCTTTCAATGGGCAGGCACTCTTCTCGTCCTAGGCGCATCGTGGCAGGCCAGTGAATGGCTAGCTTCTGTCGCCATTCCAACACCTTGGCTGTGTTTGTTGCTGTTCATTTTTCTCGCCTTAGGTGGACCTGTTTTTTTGGTTTTGGGTGGCTTGTCCTGGATTTTGTTTTCATCAGAAAACATTCCCATGGCATCTTTGGCTTTGTCGCATTACCAAATTACAGTCAACCCCTCCTTGCCCGCACTGCCCCTGTTCACGCTGGCGGGTCTTGTCTTTGCCAACACCCAAG
>ENA-UPXF01000752-UPXF01000752.1-marine-metagenome-genome-assembly--contig:-NODE-752-length-12229-cov-3.607278_pt1 | contig 12229 bp, 12 predicted proteins | sample MGYA00238177_ERZ767431 | MGnify/ENA primary metagenome ERZ767431 (study PRJEB28953, sample SAMN06266262) | marine metagenome | isolation source: Columbia River Estuary | place: USA:Columbia River Estuary... | reverse complement strand
CTTTTGGTTCAAATTTAGAGCTTAATTGAAATAATAATTTTCCATATTTTCCTTTTGATGAACTTGTTTTAATTATTTGTGATATTTTTCGCTTCGTTGAAAGTTTTTTTGATCCTGCTCCAAAATCTTTAAAATTGATGCTTGAATTGTCCGTGACAAGTTGATTGTAATAGTTTTTAATCCTTTCTCTTGATGCGTTATTCATTGTTATATTGAAGCAAGAATAGAAAATTTTTCCAGCAATAGAATGCCTAAAACGCTTAGTTGTTTTAGCATTCCACCTATATTTTATATATTCGGCCCCTATATTCATATTGCAAATAAACAATCTTTCAACGAAATGAACAAAGATGATGTTTCATCTATTGAAAAACAAAGACAGCAAGTTTTTGATTTAACACCTAATTTAATTTTGGATTCTCCTTGTTTATTGGGTGAAGGAATTATTGGGCAAAATGAAATTGAATTAGATAATTCTCTAAAATCATATGCTAAATCAATTTCTCATAGAGAGTTGTTTATTCCTGCTTCTGGTTCGGGGTCTCGGATGTTTCAATTCCTGTATACTTTTTTGGAAACGGGTGTTATAACGGATGAAATAAATAGATTTTTTGATGAGCTTCATAAGTTGGCTTGTTATGAATCATTTTCAGAAGAATTAGTTCAATCAATAAAAGAGAAGGATTTTATAAAATCAGCAAAACTTATTTTGTTTAAAGAGGGAATGAACTACGGTTTAATTCCAAAGGGTTTAATTCCTTTCCATTTGATTAATGGTCAGTCTAGAAATCCTTTTCAGCAACACGTAATTCAAGCAGAATCTATTTTTGATAAGAATTATGATGTTCAGTTTACAATACAAAAGGAGTTCGAGTCTGAAATTGTTAGTTCAATTTCAGAGGTTTATGATAAGAATTGTAAGAAATTCACAATTTGTTATTCTGAGCAAGATACGAATACAAATGCATTTGTTTTTTCTGCAGATAAATCACTGGTTTATGATGGTGGTAAGATGTTAAGAAGACCTGCTGGTCATGGCGCATTATTGACTAACCTTGAAGCAAGTCAAGCTGAAGTGATTTGTATTAAAAATATCGACAATGTTCAACCTGCTAATGAAAGCGAACTTTCAACCAAATACTGGCATGTCGCTATTGGTTATATTGATTTGTTTAAAAAGGCTGCTATTGAATTGCTTAATAATTTTAGCATTGAGTCATTAATTAGTTTTAATGATCGTTTTAAAGTCTTTCATAACGAAACTTTAAATGCGATTACAAAGATTGATTTTGAATGCTATATGAAGCGTCCTATTCGCGTTTGTGGTATGGTTAAAAATGAAGGGAAGCCTGGTGGTGGACCTTTTTGGGTGAATACGGATGGGGTTGTGTCAAAGCAAATTGTCGAAAGTTCTCAGATTAGTAAAGAAGCTCAACAACAGTCTGTTTTAATGGCTAGCACCCATTTTAATCCTGTATTTATGGTTATTTCAAAGCAAGATGTTTTTGGTAATAAGCTTTGTTTATTTGATTTTGTGGATGATTCTAAATACTTAAATGTGAAAAAATCTCACAAAGGAAAAGATGTGTTTTTCAGGGAGCTTCCGGGTCTGTGGAACGGTTCTATGCATAACTGGAATTCGATTTTTATTGAGATGCCAGTAGAAATTTTCACACCTGTCAAGTCAGTATTGGATCTATTCGATCCTCCACACACTGTTGATTAGCGCATTCTTTGACGCTTAATAAGATATTTTAATAAAATATCATAATAGCCAGCGTTAATATCAGCCTTCATGAAGTCGATTTTGTAATCTGTACATTTAAGCTCTATTTCTCTAAAGTATGATTTTATTGCAGTGGTGTATTTTTCTTTGAATTGATTTGGTTGTAATTTAATTTGTTCACCAGTCTCCATATCAATAATGTTATAGGGGCGATTTTCAAGATCAAATTCAATTTCTTTTGAGGTGTCTACCGTGTGGAAGACAATGATTTCATGTTTATTGTGTTTTAAATGCTGAAGGGCATTAAAGAAATCATCTCTTCGATCAGGGTCATCAAGGAAGTCAGAAAAAATAATAATCAAACTTCTTTGTGAACATAATTCTGCTACATCATGAAGTGTTTGGATTGTTGCGCTTTCACTTTTATTATTCGTAGAATATTGCTCAAAGCATTTTTCCAATTCAGAATACAAATAGCGGTGATGCCTAGTTGAAGACTTATTTTCCGTATGTAAGTTTATCTTATCTGAAAATAATGTAATTCCAACAGCATCTCTTTGTTTTTTAAACAATTCAATTAATGAAGCTGCAGCTAAAACAGAGAAACTGAGCTTTGTCTGCTTTTCTCCAACTGGAAATAGCATAGAGCTTGAAGTATCTATTACAATTTGACACCTTAAATTGGTTTCTTCTTCGTATTTCTTTGTGAATAATTTATCCGTTTTTCCAAATAATTTCCAATCGATGTGGCGTGTTGATTCTCCTTTATTGTAAATTCTGTGTTCTGCAAATTCAACGGAAAACCCATGAAATGGACTTTTATGAAGGCCTGTTATAAATCCTTCAACAACCTGTTTTGCTAGAAATTCAATATTTCCAAATCTGGCTAATTCACTTTGTTTAATGTTTTCCATGTCGAAGGTTAAATTTAACATTTTCAAGTTTCCTACGACGAAGAATTACATTAATAATTACACCAAATAGTATAAGCGCAATTCCAATATTGATTATAAAGGATAGTTTTTCATTAAAAACAGAATATCCTATTACAAATGCATAAATGGCTACGACATATTGAAAGGGCATGATTAAAGAAGCGCTTCCTTCATGTAGGGCTTTGGTTAACAATATTTGAGCAAGTTGGGTGAAGACTCCAATTATTAATAAGAATAACCACTCAATTCCATTTGGAATTGTAAAAGAATGGAAGAGGCAAAGGATTGTCATGAATGGTATTGCAATTAATGGGAAGTAAAACACAATCGTAATAGGTTTGTCAGTTGTTTTGAGCTTCATTATAGCAGTGTATGCTAATCCGCTGAATGCTGCAGAAATGATTCCTAATAATAACCAGAAAAAGGAAATTTCTTCAAGATTCTGTCCTGAATCAAATACTTTACTTATTCCAATTATTCCAACCCCTAAAAAAGAGACTCCAATAAAAATCCATTGGAGTGTATAAACTTTTTCTTTTAATAGAATAATTGCCAGAATTACTGTGAATATCGGAGATAGGTATTGTATTGTTGCAGCCAAAGCTAATGGCAAATAATGAAGTGTATAAAAGAATATTGTTAACGCTATTGTTCCAGAAAAGCCTCTGATAATTAGCCATTTTTTATTATTCCCGAAAACTGGTATTTTCCTCCGTTTAATAACAAATAGGCTTAAAGCAATAGAAACTAAAGATCTAGCTAGAACCAATTCATGCGCGGGGTAAGATTGAAGTTCACCAAATAGTTCATTTTGTCCTGGTCCTAAAATTTTCACAAAAAAATTAACAACAAAGAAGCAAGCACCTGAAAGTAAAATAAAAAGAATCCCTTTATGCATGGGGCCAAAGATAAGGATGTTAATCTAATAGCTAGAATAAAATTTATTTGGTAGTTTAGCGTTATATAATCTGTATGAGGTCATTATTTTTAATCTTAATGTGTCTTTTTTTGAGGCAAAATGTAATTGGTCAAAAGATTGATCCTAAATTTTCATTTAATGTTGAATTAGGGTTGCCTGGTGCAATTTCTAACAAAGCATTTAATGATATAATGCAGGGTTTAGTAGGAACATCCTTATATGGTCAATATAGTTTTCCTTTTCATTTAAATTTTGGTGCAGGATTAAGGTATTCTTTATTTAATATCAATGAATTTGCCGTCCCTTCACCTGTAGATGGGGGATTTCACTCTGCTGCTGGATTCTTAAAGATTGGATGGGATAAGTTTCATAATGATCAATTCGCAACTGATATTGGAGTTAAAGTTGGTTATTCAGAGAATTTTTTCATTACAGATGTGAATAAAAAAAATGGTCTTAATTCGGTAAAGGTTGATTCTCCTTTAATTGAGTCTACAATTGGCTTAATTTTATCTGCTGACAATAAAAATGCATATCGATTGGTGTTAGGTCATGGTATTCAAGGATTTAAGTTTAGGCCTGATATGATTGGTTTAGTTTCGAATGAAGGATACTCTCAAAAAAACCTATCTAAATTAACAAACTACTTTATCGTTGGATTTGGGTATACTTATTATTTTAACAAAGAAGCAGTTGATTAATGTTTGTAATTGGAAATGAATTTTCTGATGTTAAGTCTTATTTTCAAGAAAAATTAAACGCTATTTTTTCTGAAAGAGAGGTTAAGTCAATACTTAAAGATACAGTGTGTAATAGACTTGATAATAGTAATTTAAGTTACATTGACTTATTACCCTTAAGGTTTAGTGAATCTGATCTACTTTATTTTAGAAGTGTCATAAAAAGGTTGTTAAATAACGAGCCTTTTCAACATGTAATTGGCTATACTTGGTTTTGTGATGTCAAAATCAAATGTGATGAACGAGCATTAATACCTCGTCCAGAAACGGAAGAGCTTGTTGTGTGGGTAGTTGAACAATTGGATGATTGTAAAAATTTAAGAATTGTTGACCTCTGCGCAGGAACTGGGTGTATTGGAATAGCCTTGAAAACACAATTATCAGCAGCTAACATTACATTGGTCGAATATTCTCAAGATGCTATCGGTTTGTTGAATGATAATTTAAAGGAGAATAAAATGGATTTGCCAGTCGTTGAATTAGATGTTTTAAATTCAAGTGATTATAACTTCCCGCTAAATTCGTTTGATTGCTGGGTCTCAAATCCTCCATATATTCCTACTATTGACAAGCTAAAAATGCATGAAAATGTATTAAACTTTGAGCCTGAAATGGCGTTGTTTGTCCCTGATGAGGATCCGCTTTTGTTTTACCGAGAGATTGCAAAAAATGGCCTGTTGTTTTTGAAAAATGAAGGATTGTTGTTTTTTGAAATTCATGAGGACTTGGGGCAAGAAACGATGGCTTTATTAAATGAGTTAGGCTTTGTTAACATTGAGTTGAGGAAAGATTTACAAGGAAAGGACCGAATGATCAAGGCGCAAAAGTTAAATTCGTAGAATGAATCAAGAACAAGCAAAAATTGAAATTGAGCGATTGATTTCCGAATTGAGTCGCCATAATGATTTATACTACATCGAGTCACAGCCAGAAATTTCTGATTTTGATTTCGACATAATGCTTAAAGAATTACAAAAACTAGAGGAAGATTTTCCTCAATTTGCATATGCTTATTCACCAACGAAGAGAGTCGGCGGAGATATTACAAGCAAATTTGATTCTGTAAAACATCGCTATCCAATGCTTTCATTATCAAATACGTATTCACGTGAAGAGATTGAAGATTGGTTGGTTCGTATTTCAAAATTGACAGATGAAAAATTAGAATTCGTTTGTGAATTGAAATACGATGGTGTAGCAATAGGAATTAGATATGAAAATGGGATCTTAACTCAGGCTGTTACTCGTGGTGATGGAACACAAGGGGAAGATGTGACAATTAATGTCAAAACAATTTCAACGATACCACTGAGATTAAAGGGAGATTACCCTATTGATTTTGAGATTCGTGGAGAAATATTTTTTCCTTTGGCTAATTTTAAACGTTTAAACAACGAAAGAGAAGAGCTAGGGGAGCCGCTATTCGCTAATCCAAGAAATACTGCTTCAGGTACACTTAAAATGCACGATTCTAAAATTGTTGCTTCTAGGGGATTGGATTGTTTTCTGTATGGTGTTTATGGTGCTAGTTCGCAATCAGGTCATTTTGAAATGGTTCAGAAATCCGCTGAATGGGGTTTTAAAACTCCAAGTATTAAAGCGAATTATATAAAGAAAACTGACTCAATTGAAGAAATCATGAAATTCATTGAGTATTGGTCTGAAAAACGAAGTGATTTGCCTTTTGAAATTGATGGAGTTGTTCTAAAAGTGAACAATTATCATCAACAAGAGGAGTTAGGTTTTACTGCTAAATCACCTAGATGGGCAATTTCATATAAGTTTAAAGCAGAACGAGTTGAAACAATTCTTGAGTCAGTGACTTATCAAGTAGGTCGAACTGGGGCAATTACTCCAGTTGCAAATCTCTTTCCTGTTCAGCTTGGTGGAACTGTCGTTAAAAGGGCTTCGTTACATAATGCAGATCAGATTGAAAAACTAAAATTACATCAAGGAGATTCCGTTTTCGTTGAGAAAGGTGGAGAAATAATCCCGAAAATTGTTGGTGTTAATGACGTTATGAGAGCCAACGATGCGCCTGAAATTGAATTTATTAGTCATTGCCCTGTTTGTAATTCTGAATTAGTCAGAGCAGAGAATGAAGCGCAACATTATTGTTTAAATGAATTAAATTGTGCTCCTCAAATTAAAGGTAGAATTGAGCACTTTATAAGTCGTAAAGCACTTAATATTGATGGATTAGGGAGTGAAACGGTAAGTTTACTTGTTGATGAAGGTTTAATAAATAATGTTTCTGATTTATATCTTCTCACGTTCGACCAATTAATAAATCTTGAACGGATGGCAGATAAATCTGCAAATAATTTACTTCAGGGTCTTAACGATTCAAAACAAGTTCCATTTGAGCGTGTTTTGTTTGGCTTGGGAATTCGGTTTGTCGGTGAAACGGTAGCTAAGAAATTAGCTGGAGGTTTAAAAAATATTGAAAATTTGAGAGCAGCCAGTTACGATGAGCTTATTCAAATTGACGAAATCGGTGAGAAAATTGCAATTTCTATTCAAAATTATTTTAGTGTTGAGAAAAACAATGAAATTGTAAATGCTTTAATGAGTCATGGGTTGCAATTTGAAGTTATTGAGAGCGAACTTGCAACAAATATTTTAGAAGGAAAATCATTTGTAGTCTCAGGTGTTTTTGAATCATTTTCTAGAGACGAACTAAAGAATTTAATTAGTGAAAATGGTGGTAAAAACGTTGGGTCAATATCAAGCAAAACTTCGTTTGTGTTAGCTGGAGACAATATGGGGCCTTCAAAACTCAAAAAAGCGAATGATTTAAATGTGCCAATTATTTCTGAAGCTGATTTTAAAGAAATGTTAGGATTATGATCACAAAGGGTAGTGTATGGGATGTTTCAAAACGAATTTTGCTAGTGACTGATTTTTATAATCAAGATCAAGTTTTAGAGTATAGAGATGCAATTAAGTCGTTGGATTTAAATATCAATGATTGCGAACTATTGTTTTTTACGAACAAAGAAAATAATGGAATGACAAAGGAATTAGCTTCTGTGAATTATTTATGCAGCAAGGATCTTGGTTTTTTTGGGAAAATTAAAAATGAAGCTTTTTTAAAATTGATGAAAAGAAGATTCGATTTAATGATCGTTATCGGTGAAATCGATAAACGATTTTTAAAAAAAATTGAGCGTTTCAAATTTGAATTTGGTGTTGGTGTAAATTCTCAAATTTCATTTATTAACATTAATTTAAAAATGAATTCGAAGGATCCTCTCGAATTAGTTAATTTTACAAAGAAAACATTACAAAAGTTACAATAATGAAAAATACTTTTTTTGGTTCTGGTGTTGCATTAGTTACACCATTCAATAGTGATAATTCAATTGATTTTGATGGACTTAAAAAGTTGGTTCATTATCAAATTGAAAATGGAACAGATTTTTTAGTTGTTCAAGGAACAACAGGAGAGTCTCCTGCATTATCAAAATCAGAAAAATTGGAAGTTTTAAAGACTGTTCAAGAGGTGAATAATGGTCGTGTGAAAATTGTTTTTGGTGTTGGTGGAAATAATACGCTGGAAGTTGGTTCTTTTTTGAAAGAGTTACCAGCTGGAATTGATGGTGTTTTGTCAGTTTCACCTTATTACAATAAGCCAAGTCAAAAAGGAATAATTGAACATTTTAAATACCTAAGTGGATGCACTAATTTGCCAATTATCTTATATAATGTTCCTGGAAGAACGGGTTCCAATATGTCTGTTGAAACTACTTTAGAATTAGCTAAAATAGACAACATTGTTGCTGTTAAAGAGGCATCAGGCGATATGAATCAGATAATGGAATTGGTTCGTTTGAAACCAGAAGGATTCAGTGTTCTGTCGGGTGACGATGCAATTACAATGCCGTTGATATTGGCAGGTGTTGAAGGGGTTATTTCTGTAGTTGCAAATGCATTTCCGAAAAGATTTTCTAAAATGGTTCATGCGTCAATGGATTCAGATGTGTTAAACGCGAGAGCTGAGCATTATGAATTGTTGCACATTACTAATTTATTTTTTGCTGAAGGAAACCCTGGAGGCGTTAAAGCATCTCTTGCCTTTCAAGGAATTATGCAACCAATTATGAGACTTCCGTTATATCCAATATCGGATGAATTGAAAAGTAAAATAGAATTAGAAACAAAAAGATTATTATCATAATGACAGTTGAACAAAGTATTGTAGAGGAAATTAAAAACGCAGACAAAATTGTGATAACTTCTCACCGTTCTGCAGATGGTGACTCTATCGGTTCTTCAGTTGCGATGATGAAGTTTATCGAAACTCTCGGAAAAAAGGCTCAAATCTGTCATCCTGACCCTTGTCCAGATTATTTAAAATGGGCTACAAATGAAATTTCTATTTTTGATTTCGAAACAGCTCCTGATTTAGTAACCAATTACCTAATCGAATCGGATTTAATTTTTTGCCTAGACTACAACGGTGCTAATAGGTTGGGAAATGAAATGGGGCAGGTTTTAGAGAATAGTTCGGGTAAAAAGGTTATGATTGATCATCATCCATTTCCGCAAGATTTTGTAGATATTGCAATCTCTGAACCAACTGTTTGCTCAACTTGCGAACTTATTTATGAGTTAATTGATAAAAGTGGTAATAAAAATCGTTTAAATCAGGAAATTGCTACGCCAATCTATTTAGGCTTAATGACTGATACGGGATCTTTTCGTTTTTCAAATGTAAAAGCAAGAACCCATGAAATTCTTTCAGATTTACTCAATACAGGAATGAATCACACCAAGGTGCATGAAAACACATTTGATAATAACCGAATTGATCGATTGAAGCTTAGAGGTTATGCAACTTCTGAGAAGTTAGAATTGATTGTTGGATATCCTGTGGCGATTATGGCTCTTAGTGAAAGTGATCTGAATAAATTTAATTACATCAAAGGTGATACAGAAGGTTTGGTTAATATTGCGTTGTCTGTTGAAGGCGTAAAGGCTGCAATCTTTATGGCTGAAAAGGATAATGCGGTTAAATTATCTTTCAGATCAAAAGACGATATCGCAGTGAATGTTATCGCTTCAGAGAATTTTGAAGGTGGCGGGCACACAAATGCTGCTGGTGGAATAAGTTTCGAATCACTTGAAGTAACGATTGCCAAAGTGAAAAGTTTAATCCCGAAATATTTTAATCCAGCCTAATGAGTAAGCTAATTTCATATTTAATTGGATTGTTTTTTTTAATGTCTTGTTCAAGTCCTGAAAAAGAAATTGAACCAGAAATAAATTGGACAAAGGAAAAATCTACTGATTTAGGGAAGAACTTGGCGATACAAGAAGAAATTGATATCAAGCTTTTTCTGGAAATGCATAAGAGTTGGAAGATGACGAAAACAGGTAGCGGTCTTCAATATTATATTTTTGAAAAAGGAGAAGGTGAATTGGTTAAACGGGGAGATGTTGCTGAAATTGAATTCTCAATTGAATTGTTGGATGGCACTAAATGTTATCAAACAAATGTGGATGAATATGAAGAGTTAGTTGTTGATCAAAGTGAAATTGAATCTGGGATTCAGGAAGCAATAAAATTAATGCATGTTGGAGATCACGCAAAGCTTATTATACCAAGCCATATTGGTCATGGACTTATAGGAGATATGGATAAGATACCACCATTAACAACGCTTGTCGTTGATTTAAAATTATTGGGAATAAAAAAATAAAGATGAAAAATATTGTAGGCTTATTAATTGTTGGAATTGTTTTAATTTCTTGTGATACATCAGGGGTGAAAAAAGATCCAATTAAAAAGGAAAAAGTTACTAAAGAAGTAAAACAGAAGAAGAATATCCTTGACGAAGTTCAAGATGTTAAGGATTCTAAAGCTTTAGATAATGGAATAAAAATCAAATGGTTCAAACATGGTTCTGGTGAAAACATCAAGTATTCGGAAGTCATCAAGGTCGACTACAAGGTTTCACTGCGAAATGGCGAGGTGATAGATGGTAATCACTTGATTAAAAAAGAATCGGTGCCATTTATTGTAGGATTTGGGATGCAAACACCAGGATGGGATATTGCTCTTAAGGAACTAAAAGTTGGAGATTTTGCTGAGATTCATATTCCAGCAAAATTAGCTAGGGGTGATAAGGAAGTGAAAGGGCTATTCCCGGCAAACTCAGACAATATTCTCAAAATTAGAGTTCTTGAAAATGTGAAACCAACAAGAGAAAGAGATGGGAACAAAGCTTGGGTTTTTGAAGAAAACAAGGCTAATAAATTAAAGTTTTCAGAGGAAAATACAGTTATTTTTCATTGCATGTCTTTTACACCTACAAATCCTTTGTTTGTTAATACTTATCGTACAAATAGTCCTTTTTCAATGAAATTGGAGGATAATGGAGTAGTTCCAGGACTTAAAAAAGCGTTAATTAATGCTAAAAAAGGGGATAGGATGCTAGTCTTTGTTCCTTCCTCTGAAGCCTATAAAGACAAGGGGTTTCAAGATGTTGTAAAGCCGAATGAAGACTTAATGTATAACATATTGATTTTAGATGTTGCTAAGGACTAATATCAATTTCCTATCTTTGTCACTTATTAAGTAATAATTCTAGTCGAACTCTCCATATTTATGCGTCATTTTTTTATCTTATTTTTCTCTTTAACATCTTGTTTTGTAAATGCTCAAGAGGTTATAGATACGGTTTATGCTGATGATGGAACGATCTTGATTTATGCTGACAGAACATGGGAATATTTAGAAGACGTCGATTTTGATGGAATCCTAAATGATAGGCTATATGATTATGTGCAAAACGACTCTAGTTTAAATTTTGTTCAATCATGGAATCCAGAGGTTTGTTATACTTCTGGTTTGTCAAATGACGTGAACAAAATCAAAGATACAATTTGGATGTGTCTTCAAGAGGGTCAAACTGATGGCTTCGTTATGCCTTTTGATGGTCGAGTAACTTCGCACTTTGGATGGAGAAAGGGTAGGAATCACAATGGAACAGATATTGATTTGGAAACAGGAGATACTGTAAGAGCTGCATGGGCAGGAAAGGTGCGTTATGCAAAATACAACGAAAGTGGATTTGGTAATTTGGTAATTGTTCGACACTATAACGGTTTGGAAACTTTTTATGCACATTTATCTAAACATCTGGTAGTTCCTAATCAAGAAGTCAAAGCAGGTGATCCTCTAGGCCTTGGTGGAAATACTGGTCATTCTTATGGTTCGCATCTTCATTTTGAAGTTCGTTTTTATGACATTGCAATCGACCCAGAAAAGCTCATTGATTTTAATAAAAAAGAAGTAATTGATGAAAATTTATTAATTCATCGAAGCTTATTTAAAGCAGGAAGTCACACGTCTGCAGCCGTTGCTACTAATAGTTCTGGAGCTTCGTATTATAGAGTTAGGTCTGGTGATACACTTTCAACAATCGCCGCAAGAAATAGAACCACAGTTTCAAGAATTTGTCAATTGAATGGAATCAGACCGACAACAGTTCTTCAAATTGGAAGAAACTTAAGAATTAAATAACGAGATTTTAATGATGAAATTAATTAACGTTTTTGTATTAGTTTGTCTTATCGGAATAACCTTCTCTTGTTCGGATTATAACAAGGTTATTAAATCGGATGACTATGGACGTAAAATGGAGGTAGCGAATAGTTACTATGAAAACGGCCAAGTTTTAAAAGAGAAAAGAAAAGGGAAAACGAAGATAAAATCGAATGTACTGCTTAGATCGGTTGCTTTGTATGAGCAAGTGTATCAAAGAATGCCTAAAACGAGTGAAGGTGAGTTGTCTTACTTCAGAATTGGTAAAGCTTATTATTTGGCTAAAGATTATACAATGGCCGGTTATTATTTAGGTGTTTTTCCTCAACGTTTTCCATATAGTGTGAAAGCAGAGGA
>ENA-UPXF01000746-UPXF01000746.1-marine-metagenome-genome-assembly--contig:-NODE-746-length-12302-cov-4.323426_pt1 | contig 12302 bp, 20 predicted proteins | sample MGYA00238177_ERZ767431 | MGnify/ENA primary metagenome ERZ767431 (study PRJEB28953, sample SAMN06266262) | marine metagenome | isolation source: Columbia River Estuary | place: USA:Columbia River Estuary... | reverse complement strand
TAGCCGCGCCATATAACGTGGCCGCACGTACCAGTACCGGGCAAGAAGTACTTTTTATGCCGGGTAGTTTGCCAGTTGACGGCCCCGCGCCAAAACTTATGCAGTACCACGACTCGACAAAGCCCATTGGCATTGTGACCGAGCGCGTAGAAACACCCGAAGGCGTCATGTTTGCAGCGCGTATTTCAGCCACGAAAGTCTCACACTCGCACAAGACGGCGTGCTTGACTCGGTCTCAGTTGGGGCAACCCCGACAGAGTGGACAATGGTAGACGGCGTTATGCACGTAACTGCCGCTATCTGGTCAGAGTTAAGCATGGTTTCCGAAGGCGCGTTTGCCGATGCGAAAATCCACCAAATTGCTGCGCAGTCTGATATAACATCAGTAGAGACGGAACCCGACACCGACGAGAACGAAACCGAAGAAGAAACCACAGAAACCCAAGAGGAGTTAACCGTGTCGGAAAACCAAGCACCAGTAGTAGAGGCATCAACACCTACAGCTCCTTTGTGGGCAACTGCTAAACCACAATTTAAGTTGCCAGCACCTAGCGAATACATTGCAGCAATGGCAGCAGGCGGCAGCGTTTTTGCTGAGATGAATGCACGCATTCACGCAGCTGCGCCAAACATCACCACCGCCGATACACCCGGTATCTTGCCCGAAATCATTACGGGCAGCGTTTACGATGGGCTTAATCCTATCCGCCCGTTTGTATCTGCTATCGGTACAAAAGCAATGCCAACCGCTGGCGCAACTTTCCGCCGGCCAAAAATTACGGTACGTCCAACAGTTACAGAGCAGCCAACCGGCCAGCTCAACGCGCTCGACCCATCAACTGTCACCGTGTCAAATACGGATATCAGCAAGCTCACGTTTGGAACATATGTCACCGTGTCCGAACAAGACTTGGACTGGTCAGACCCCGCTTCAATCAATATCATTTTAGAACAATTATCAATCGCCTACGGACAGGCCACGGATAACTACGCAGTAGACCAGTTGGTAGCACAAACCACACAAACCGAAACGCTGGCCAGTTTCTCGGGCCAAGACATCGTCGAGGCCGTTTACGGTGCAGCGTTTCAAATCTCAAACACCAGCAACTATTTGCCAACCCATTACGTCGTGTCACCCGTGACATGGGCAAAACTTGGTATGGCCGTAGACGGCGACAACCGCCCAGTGTTTCCATTTGTTGGCGCACCCGGACTTGGTGGCTACAACGCAGCCGGCACACAGTCTGCAACTTCATGGAACGGCAACCCATTGGGCTTGTCGCTTGTAGTTGACAAAAACATGTCTGGCGGAACCACGACCGGCACACTTTCCGGTGTAGTTGGTCACGCCGCTGGTGCAGCTGCGGGCTTCGAGTTCTACGAGCAGATGAAAGGCGCAATTTCAGTGGACGTGCCAAGCACGCTTGGCCGCACTATCGCATTCCGTGGTTACGCAGCTGTCTTTATGGCAGACGCAACCAAGTTTGTCAAGCTCGTAAACGCATAACCCGAAAGGCGGGCTACCGCCATGGCGGTTTACACAATTACGCACAAGCAAATCGCTGACAACTACGGCGTATTGCAACTGCTCACTAACGCGCTGGTACAACCCGGCGACAGCATCACAGTCGCGGCCGTTGACGCAACATTCAACGGTACGCGCACTGTCTATGCTTGCCCGCAGTTTTATTATTTAGGCGTAGACGAATACGGCGACCTGCTTTACAACTACGACTTGCCAATACAAAACCAAGTCTTGTTTAAGTTGACGGCGGCAGACGTCGAGCGCGGCCCAGCCACCGGCACGCTTACGTATGCGCCTACATGCACTTGGATTACAGCTGCAAACATTGAGGACTGGTTAGGCATTGGTACCGCGACCGTGGCCGATACAACATTCTTAACTCAGTGCGCGTCAGCTGCAAACGCTTTTGCGTTTCGCCGACGTCAAGAGTCCGGCTGGATAGATAGCCCAAGCACTGTCCCAAGTGGTGACGTAGCCTTAGGAACTATCCAATATGGGGGAATGTTATATAGACAGCGTGGCAGCATTGACTCCTTCGCTAGTTTTGGCGACGGTGGCGCGGTAACCGTTACAGGCCTCTCAGGCGTCATTAAACAACTGCTTGGCATTGACAGACCGCAAGTGGCCTAGCGCATGCCAGTGACCTTTACAGACCTCTTTAACGAGGCTCTAGACGACCTAGTAGCAACGCTCACCGCCGTTAGCGGTCTACAAGTGGTCAACGACCCGCGCAACCTTGTGCCGCCATGTGTATTTATTGACGCGCCAACATTCGAGGCGTTTAACTTCAACATAGTAAAAATGTTGTTCCCCGTGCGCTGCATCACTCTTGGCCCAAACAACCTAGACGCCCAACGCTCACTTATGAACCTTGCCGCCAAAGTTATTGGCGCTAAAGTTGGAGTGCAGGACGGCCGCCCAACCATCGCCATTATTGGCGGTGCTGAGTATCCGGCCTACGACTTGACCATAGCCATGCAGGCCCAAACCGGTTAGGAAAAATATGTACGTAGTAAACAGTCCCAGAGTCGGCATTGTCGGCGAACCTTTCAACACAGACGGCCACGACGTCGCCTACCTTTTGGCTGGCGGTTTCATTGTCGAGAAATCACACACTAAGCCCGCAAAATCTGCTAAAACAGAAGCAGAAGAAACACCCGAGGAGTAAACCCCATGGCAACCAGTACTTACCTATCAAATCCAAACGTGCTTTTTGGCGCTGTTGACTTGTCAGACCAGTGCACAAGCGTGCAACTTAACCAAACCATTGAGGCTTTAGAGTCCACTGCATTTGGTGGTACTGCCCGCGTTTACACTGCTGGCCTACAGGCAAACGAGTTAACTATCACAATGTTTGCAAGCTACGCAGCAAGCGAGTCTTGGATTACTCTTAGTACTTTGGTTGGTACACAAATTGCAAGCATTATTGTTTCACCAGCTGCGCCAACGGTACCCGGTACATACTCAGCCACAAACCCGGGCTTCACACTTGTTGGCGGATACCTTGAAACACTGCCAGTCATGAACGCGTCAATGGGCGAACTTGCCACTATGGATATCGTCATCACTGGTGGAGTACTCACCGTAGACGTAACCTGATAACAACTAACCCGAAAGGTAGCCCGACATGCAGTTAAGGCTAAAAGTACAACGACAAAACGAAGACGCCTACGAGGTAACCACTAACCTAGCTGTCATTGTCGCATGGGAAAGGCGCTTTAAGCGCCGCGCCAGTGACCTAGGCTCGGGCGTTGGCATGGAAGACTTAGCCTTCATGGCTTACGAGGCCAGCCAACGCTCCGGCATCATTGTGCCCGCATCGCTCGACGCGTTTATAAACACTATTGAGAACCTAGAAGTAGTGGACAGCGAGCCGGCAACTTTTACCGTGCCGGAACTATCCGGCGACAGTTAGCAGAGCTTTTATTACACACGGGCTGGTGGCCCCCAAGTGTAGACTTTGAGTTACCAGACTTAGCCACCGTTATAGATGTACTTGAAAGGCAGCGTAAACAAAATGCCCGCTGACGCGTCTTACAAGGTTTACGGTATCCAAGAGGCTTTAGCGGAAATTAACAAAGTTGACCGCGTTTTACGCCGGCAGATTACTAAAGACATTCAATCTGGCGCTGGCACCAAACTTGTGACTGCGGCCCGCTCGTTTATTCCGACGGCTAGCCCGCTTTCGCGCATGGTGAATGGCAACATGATTAAAGGCCGCGACGGTACCGGGTGGAAACGTGAGCGCGTCCTAGCTGGCATACGTACCGTGGTTGGCAAACGTGGTCAGCGTGCACGCACTGTAAGGTTCTCTAACGGCCGTACAGCCGATTTTAAGGCGACGCAATACCAGTTGCTTGTACTACAGCAAAAGGACGTTGCCGGGGCTATCTGGGACCATGCAGGCATCAGAGGCGGCGGCCAGTTTGTTGCCAACCTTGAAGCTGAAGGCGAGACCGTCGGCCCACGTACCGCACCCCGCGCTCTTGAACCCGCAGCCAACAGCGTGTTACCAGCCGTCGAGGACGAGGTAGGCAAGATAGTTGCTCAGGTTATGACTATTGTTAACCGTAATCTTGTTACGACTAGGACGCGCTAACCATGGCTATTAACATTCCGATTATTTCAAGCCTGAACACTAAAGGTTTTGACGCAGCCAAAAAAGAGTTTGCCAGTCTGCAAGGTTTCGGCGCTAAGAGCGGGTTTCTGCTACAAAAAGCAATGCTTCCCGCCGCCGGCGCTGTCACCGCATTGGCTGGCGGTCTCGGTATGGCCGCCAAGGCAGCAGCAGCAGACGAAAAAAGCGCAAACCTTTTAGCCCAACAGTTAAAACGCACACTTGGCGCTAACGATGAAGTAACGGCCAGCATGGCTAGGTTCGTAGACCAAACCCAAATAGCCACAAACGTAACCGACGACGAACTTAGACCGGCTTTGTCGGGCTTGGTGAGGTTCACAAAAGACGCTCAAAAAGCCCAGGACCTTTTAACTTTAAGTGTCGACACGGCAATAGCAACTGGTAAGGATTTAACCGCTGTCAGCACCGCTATTGGGCGTGCGTACGACGGCAATTTTACGAGCTTAAAGAAGTTGGGTATCCCGCTCGACGACAACATAATTAAAACTAAAGATTTTGCGGCAGCACAAAAAGCGTTAACGGAACAATTCGGGGGCGCGGCAGCTGCAAACATGAACACTTTTGCAGGCCGCCTAAAGAACGTCAAAATACGTTTTGACGAGTTCGTAGAAACTATCGGCTACAAAGTGTTACCCATTGTTGACTCTTTACTACGGAATGTCACAAAACTGGTGGACATTTACGGCCAAAAAGGTTTAGGCGGCGTACTTAGTTCAATCAAAGACAATTTCCTAAAAGCAACAACCAGTGCAGACGGGCAAGTAACAACACAAGGCAAGCTCTATAACGGGCTGGTACGCACACGTAACATGTTTACCCGGTTAGGAAACGGCCTTAAAGAGTTCGCTAACGACGTGTCTTGGGGTAAGACTAATTTTCGTATAACAGAATTAAAGAAAACTATTGGCCCAGACCTCGCTAAGGCGATAGATTTTTCAGTTAACTCAATGCGCGAAATGGCTAAGGCCATGAACCTTGTTTCTGTCATGGGGCCAGTCGCTTCACGTAACCTAAGCGAGTTTCGCAAATACGCGCTTGACATGGCACCAGTCCTAGCCCAAGAACGCCTAGACAAAATGGCGGCAGCTGAAGAAGCCGCCGGCAAGGCCGCCACGGCAGCCGGCATCGCAAACGATAAAGCCAAAGAAAAAGCGGCAGCGCATACCGCAAAACTTAAACGGCAAGCAGAGGCAGCAAAAGAGGCAGCAAAAGCACTTGCGGAAGATTACGCCCGCGCATTAGAAGACGCAGCACAGCTAGTTAAAGATAAGTTTGCGCCCGCGCTTATGCGCGCTAATGAGCAACTGACCAAGGCAACCGACACCTACAACGACTTCTATAACGCGACCCGAGATGTGGTGCGCGGCATATTTAACGTTGGCGATGCTTGGACTACAGCAGCCGACAGCAAAGGCGCAAAAACATTCTTTGGTGTACTCGACGAGCAAGCCGCCAAGGCTGGCAAACTTTCAACCGGCATAGAACAACTTATCGCAGCCGGGCTAGACGACCCCGCACTCTTGAAGTCCATTCTTGACTCTGGGGCAGACGTAGGCCTAGAGATAATCAACGGGCTACTTGCCGGCGGTAAAGCGTCCATAGACCGCCTGAAAGGCATTTCTACAACTATTAACGCAGCTGCGGACAGTGTCGCAAAGTTGACTGCCGATAAATGGTTCAAGTCTGGTGTTGACCAAGCCCAAGCCATAGTTAACGGCGTTAATAGTGTCATAGAAAACACAGAGTTTTTGCTTAAGTTTGCGGTAGACCCCGCCAGCGCCGCGGCTCTCGGCGAACAGTTCAACAAAAACGTTGGCACCGTCATGGGTGGCGGCACCCCGCAGCTACAAACAAACCCATTCGGGCCAGTGCTCGGCAGCATCAACGCAACCCCAAACATGGACGGCACCCGCGTAGCAAACGAAACAACAAACGTGACCATCAACGTAAACGGCGGTGACCCCAACGCAACAGTAAGCGCGCTGCGCGCCTACATGCGGCAAAACGGGGCGGTACCCATAAAGATAACTAACCCGTAATGGCTTTACAGACTTACACCGTTTCCTACTCGCTCGCGTCGACACCCGGCACGATAGTTACTTTGTCTAACGTCGTCTCGTTTGCCATGAAATGCGGCAGAGAAAAACAACTAGACGACTACTCAGCAGACACCGCCCAGCTCGTAATCCGTTACCCGACCGGCTACGCCAGCCCAATAACAGGACTTGTACCCGGCTCACTTATTCGAGTCAAACACGACGCTTCTAACGAGTTTGTATATGCCGGCTATATCTCAGGCGTCAGCGTCAACTATGGCATACCGTACGCTGGCGGTGTTGGTAACGCCGACTTTATTAACATTTCTTGCGAGTCTTACTATGCGCGTTTTGGGCGGCTTCAAGGTTTCAACCAAGCAATCTCGGGCGGCACTTTTACAACGGTTGCGACTGACATTGGCACTTACAGCTCGCTAACCATCAACCCACAAACCAACGCGGCAACCCAAGTAGTGTCGGCTTCTAACGTCGTAAACACTTATGGCGAATGGCTGTCACAGTACATACGCACTATTAACGGGCGAATGGCACAAGCAGCAGCTGTAATTGTTTACGGCCCAGGCGACATTGTCGCTTCTTCAGCATCGTTTTCTGATACCGCTAACGACGCCACAAACCAAGTTTACGACAACATAGAGTTTTCGGCGTTTGGCGACAACTACTACACGCAAGTCACCGTGACCCCGACGGCCGTGGCCGCCCAGACAGTGCAGAGCGGTTCCGCGCCGTACCGGTCGCTCAACTTCAACACGTTTAGCAGCTCGGTCGCTAATGCCCAAAACTTGGCTAATTTTATGTTGTCTCAATACTCGACAACGGACGTGCAAATATCGTCTATTTCTTGTTTATCTGAGGCACAAAACACGTTTAAGTTAAATAATATGGGCGTACCTACCGCGCTACTCATCGGTATGCAAGTGCCGATTAAGTTCCGTGGAACAACCTATTATGGCATTATTGAAGGTTACGCAATGACGGCAACGCCCGAGTCGTCAAGGTGGACTTATTACATTTCGGGCGCGTCGCTTAACTCGACACTCATTCTAAATGACACCGTTTTTGGCAAACTAGGAACAGGAAAACTCGGGTACTAATCATGGCTATTAAAACTTTTACTACTGGCGAAGTGTTGACCGCATCGGACACAAACACGTATCTAGCAAACAGCGGGCTTGTGTTTGTTAAGTCACAAGCAATTGTCGCAGGTTCAGCAACAACGGTAGTGACCAATGCTTTTTCAGCTACGTACGATAATTACAGAATACTTGTAACTGGTCTACAAATGAGCGCCTCACAAGGACTGGCTATCAAAATGGGTTCAACTGCTACGGGTTACTACGGAAACATGGTTTACGTACTCTTTAGCGGGACAGCTTGGACTTTTGTGCCACAAAATAATGCAGCATTTTGGTTCGGTGGTCTCACAGATGGTGGCGCACCAAGTACATCAAGCACATTTGATTTGATAGCCCCATTTCTTTCAGCCAAAACTCAAATGAATGGTGGCTATTATGGTCGAGGCTATTCCGGTACTTATGCAGGTTCATTAGAAAACACCACTAGTTACACCGACATTTCATTCTTCAATGACAGTTCGGGAACTTTAACTAGCGGAACCATCACCGTGTACGGCTATCGCAAACAGTAAGGAAAATTAATGGCACGACCTAACATTCAAATTGACGACGAAGTACGCGAAATGACAGAAGAAGAATACGCCGAACTACTTGCAAGTGGCTGGACTGAAGAAGGCACAAGTGATTTGGCGGGCTAGTTTTGTGGCGCTTTTGTTTGCGTCAATCCTCGTAGCTTGTGGCGACCGTGAGCGCGTCAACTGCCCGCGCACAAAAAACAAGGCATTGCGCGCCGAAACGTCTATAACCGTTGACACCGCCAGCCTTGGCAGCTCTCGACTACTGGCAGACAAATGCCCATAATCCCGCCACCGCGTCGTGAAGAACGCATGACAAGCGAGCAAATTAAAGCGCGCTTAATCTTTGTTGTCGCTTGCGCGCTGTCATTTACTTTTGTAATGGCCACCATGTCACTTATCTACGGACTGCTTTTTGTCACGCAGCCTATGGATGTTTCGGATAATGACAAGTCGGCTTGGGCGACGTTACAACCGTTGCTTTTATTCCTCACCGGCTCACTCGCTGGCCTACTCAGCGCCAACGGCCTAAAAGACAAACCGAAAGGCAAAACCGATGAATAACGACGACAAAAAAGGCCTACTAAAAATTGTGCGCGAAGCAGCTGCAAAACTCTTAACGCGCATCGCCGACATGATTAGCCGGCCATGAACTACACCGGCACCACCGACGGCGCAGCCTTAGGCAAACGCCCCGGCACCGAAAAGTTTGTAGACATTATTAAGAAAAAAGGCTTTACCAACCTTGGCACTTGGGCTGTACGTAACATGCGCGGTTCAGACCGTCTCAGCGTGCACGCGACCGCCAGAGCGGCGGACATTGGCTACAAAGACAAAGCCACAGCCGCCATGTGGGCAAACTGGTTAGTAGCAAACTACAAGGTATTGGGCATTGAAGAAGTCCACGACTACGCCGGCACCACCAAAAAAGGTTGCGAGAAATGGGGCCGCGGTTGGCGTTGTAACCGTGACGGCAAGCCCGGTTGGAAAGACTGGACAGAAACCGCGAACGGTGGCACGCCCGGTGGTTTGTGGTTACACGTTGAGTTAACCCCCGCCATGGCCGATGACCCACAAGCGTTTGTAGCAGCTTGGAAAAGCGTACCGCCACCAACACCGCCCGCTAAAACCGTTACACCATAAGGCTTTTAGCGCAAAGGCGCGCAAAGTCTCAATAAGCCCATTAAGGTTTTTACTTATCCCGACGGAAGGTAGAAACTATGAAACGACTACTTGGCGTACTCGCCGCAGCTGCACTACTGGTGCCGGCTACACAAACGAAAGCAGCGGTAGAACCCGACTGCCTACGCTTTACCGCTCTAGCTCTAGAGGTTGGTTGGGCTAAGCGCGAAATACCACGGCTCATGCAAATATGCAAACGCGAGTCTAAAGGCTTCGCCCGGGCTTGGAACCAGCGCGACCCATACACAGGCTCATACGGCATCATGCAGATAAACGGCAGCAACAAACGGTTTCTTGTCGAGTCTGGCATTGTGCGCAAAGCCATGACCGAACTATGGTCACCCCGCAAAAACCTTAAAGCCTCATTGGCATTATTTAAGCGCCACGGTTGGGCACCATGGAAAGGCAACAGCGCACCAAAAATTGTGGTACCGTACACCCGTTAGTTATTTTCAACCCGACTAGAAAAGAGACAACATGGTAAACCCGACCGACCATTTAGACCAAGCACTAGCAAACTTGTGGGCGAACACTCGACCCAAAGCCACCGACGTGCTAATCCGCAACCTGCGCGCACACGCCTACAGCTACGCAATGGACGATGCAGCATTATGCGAAGATTTACGCCAAGCCATCGGCCGGCTAGAACACCCCAGCGCGCTAGAACCACAGCCACGCAGCATTGTGGAGCGTTTAGACGACATCGTGCAAGAACTACACGACCTAGGCCATACGCAACTTGGTGGCGAAACCGACCAACTACTTATTGCTATAGACAACGCATTGCGCGGTGCAAAATGAGAACGGCACTAGGAGTTTTTGCGTTTGTTGGTGTCATGACAGTTTTTGGCTTGGTCACATTGTGGGCCGCCGACTGGATACAAAACTATGACGAAAGCGGCAGGTACGAATAATGGCTTTTGACCTTTCCGAGTACGTAGACGTCAAGACACGTCTCAAGCAGGCTCTTAAAGAGTTTCCGCAGCTGCGCATCGTCGAGCACCGACCAGAAATAACCCAAGTTGGTGACCAGTTGTTTATTGAGTGTTCGGTAACGGTGAGCCGCGACCCAGACGACCCGATACCAGTGACCGCCTACATTTTTGAGCCGTACCCAGGCAAAACCACGTTTACTAGAAACAGCGAGCAGGCCAACGGCGCTACCTCGGTACTTGGCAGAGCGCTTGGCTATCTCGGTTTTGGCATAGACAAGTCCATAGCCAGCAGCAACGAGGTTCTAGGCCGCCAACAGGCAAGCGAAGAAACCGACCGCAGCACCGTGGTTAGCATTGCGCGGCCAACACCAGTACTGGACGGGCCACGGTCTCAAGAAATAGGCAGCGCTCGACTATCAGCCCGCCAACAAACCGAGGCAAGCCAAGCAGCACCACGCGCACACACCCAGCCAGCCAACGGCGGCGGCGCGACACCAAACCAAATAAAAATGCTTACCCAAATGTGCGCGGAGCGTGGGCTAGATTTTGACCCCGAAACACCCATGACGTACTCAGAGGCAAAAGACATGTTCCTAAACATTAAGCCAATACCTAAAGTTAAATGACGCTGACCGTTGGCTCGCTATTTAGCGGAATTGGCGGCATAGACCTAGGCCTAGAACGTGCCGGCATGAACGTAATATGGCAATCAGAAATAGACCCGTTTGCATGCAAAGTATTAAAAAAACATTGGCCCGAGGTGCCAAACCATGGAGACATCAAAAAAATCAAATGGGACGAATGCGAGCGACCCGATGTTATTTGTGGTGGCTACCCATGCCAACCATTTAGCACCGCAGGAAACCGAAAAGGAAAAGACGACCCACGACACTTGTGGCCTTGGGTTCGGACAGCCATTAGCGAACTACGACCACAGTTTGCAATTATGGAAAACGTCCGAGGACATCTCTCTTTGGGGGGACTGCAAGTCATTGGAGAGCTTGCCGAAATCGGGTATGACGCAGAATGGCGCGTTATATCAGCAGCGAGCGTGGGAGCCAATCACAAACGAGAACGCATTATTATCGTGGCCTACCCCAACCACAGCGAACTGGGTGACATCAACAAGCGTAGAGTCAACGAGACAAGCGCTAGAAAACGGCGAAAAGTATTCGTCGCGGATAGTTCAGGCTGTAGCAATAGCAGAGCCTACGAGCACTGGTTACTTGAACCCGACGTGGGTCGAGTGGCTCATGGGGTTTCCAACCGGGTGGACAGACTTAGAGGATTAGGCAACGCAGTGGTACCACAAGTAGCAGAAATAGTAGGCAGACTAGTAATGAAAGCAGCAGAACAATGAGCAACATAGACCAAATGCCGGCTGAGCAAGCACTATGGGCATATTCAAGCATGTTGTACGACTCACGCCAGCAATGCGAAAGCCTTAGGCGCGAACTCAACATAGTCATAAATCAACTTATGGACTGCCAAGCTGACTACCAGCGTTTAGCAAAAGCATTAGAAAAGGCAACTAATGCCGAATAATTACGGACATATGACAGAAGCCCAATTCTTGAAGCAAGTAGTAGCAGTTGCTAAGTTGCGCGGCTGGTTGATTTACCACGCCAAGCCCGCACAAGTTGGCGAGCGTTGGGCCACCCATTTCCAAGGCGACGCTGGTTTCCCAGACCTTGTGCTGAGCCACCCCACGGGTGGCCTAGTGTTCGCAGAGCTAAAAGCCGGCCGTAACAAACAGTCCGACGCACAGCTGCGTTGGCAACGCTACCTACAAGAGGCAGAGTACGAATGCTATTGCTGGTACCCAAAAGACCTAGACGCCGTGATAGCAAGGCTTAGTGACATATGAGCAAAGTTCTGGTAACACTCGATTATGAAGAATTAGAGTATTGCGCCATTAGTGGTGCGCGGCGAAACATACGCGCCATGCAAAAAGACCGCAAACCCCGAGACAACACAAAGTACAGCGCGCAAAACTGGTGGCAGTCCAACATCACTGGCGTCATCGGTGAGTACGCAGTAGCTAAGTCATTGGGTGAGCATTGGCAAGACTTAGAGGCAGACCGCGGCGGTTTTGATGTGCTGAGTTATCAGGTGCGCTCGACTGAGAACACCAGCCCAAAACTTGCTGCGCGCCCGGGCGATGACCTTAACCACATTTACATATTGGCGCAGGTTTATAAATGCCGGGTATTAATCCACGGTTGGGCTACTGGTTACGACATAAAGCAATTAGGCGCGCAAGAGCATGGCACAATACGCCTACACCATGACATGCTTAACGACATGTCGTTAT
>ENA-UPXF01000739-UPXF01000739.1-marine-metagenome-genome-assembly--contig:-NODE-739-length-12441-cov-4.419506_pt1 | contig 12441 bp, 8 predicted proteins | sample MGYA00238177_ERZ767431 | MGnify/ENA primary metagenome ERZ767431 (study PRJEB28953, sample SAMN06266262) | marine metagenome | isolation source: Columbia River Estuary | place: USA:Columbia River Estuary... | reverse complement strand
TCGTAATTCATTTCTCCTTTCGGGACCTTAAACATTAAATTACTATTCACACCACAACTGTGAAGTAGTAACGAAACGCAAGCAAAAACATATATAAAATTTCTCATCTATTCTCTTTCCTTTAATAAATCACTGTATAAACGATCCATATTCTGGACTAGTGTATTATAATGGAATTTTTCTTGTACGTAGTTCCAGCCATTTTGTGACATCATTTTACGTTTTTCTTCATTATTTATTAATTCAACCAAGGCATTTACGTATAAATTCAGGTCTCCTCTCGGAACAATCACCCCCGTCTCCCCATCTTTTAAAATATCTTGAACCCCTCCTACATCTGTTGATATTACAGGAATATTCGCTGCTTGCGCCTCAATCAAACTCACAGGAGTACCTTCATTCTTTGAAGTAAGACAAATAATATCTAATCCAGCATTAAATCTAGCTATATCTTTTTCCCAAGAGCACATTTTTATCAATTCCGGATAAGTCTCATTCAATTTATTGACCCGAATGTTAATTGTTTCTCTCTCCGAACCGTCTCCAACAATAAAAACCTTAAACTTACGCTTGGTTTTTTGAACAACCTGCTCAATCACAGAAAGAAAAAAGTTATGATCTTTAATCGGAACAAGTCTACCAATAATACCAATCGCAATCTCATCAGTTAAACCAAGCCCCATTCTTACTTCCTTTCTACAATCAATTGCTTTCTGATGAAATTGATCCAAATCAAAACCAAGATTAACTACCCTTATTTTTTTCGAATCGCAGATCTTATGTTCAATGGCCAACTCTTGTTTTTGAATTTCCGATATCGCCACAATTGCTGTTGACTTTTTAGCCAAATTCCGCTCAATGTTCTTATATAATAAGGTTTTAAGCTTGCCAAAATATGAATGAAAAACGTGGCCATGAAAAGTATGTATCACAATAGGAACACCGCATGAAAAAGCGGCCTTTCTCCCAAGGGCACCAGCTTTTGAAGCGTGAGTATGAACTATATCCGGCTTAAATTCGATAATTATTTCTTTAATCTTTTTATAAGCCGCTCTATCTGAAATCAAACTTGGCTTTCTGCGCATCTCTTCAATAAGAATTGGCTTTAAACCATAATTATCTAGAATATGCAGAGAATCAGACTCTCCTTCTTCTGGCATACCGCCAACAAGCAATGTTTCGTACTTATCACCAATAAATCGGGTTAAAAAAGTAGCATTATATGTTGGACCGCCAATATTGAAGCGATTAATAATTCTTAAAACTTTGATTTTTTTCACTATGTAAAGAAACGCAATAAATGACAGATGGTTTCCTTAAACACTAAGAATTGTTCAAAAGTTTATCAATTTTGGCACATTCATTGACCAATCTTATCGAACTTTATACAAAAATGACCTATGAATAAATTGTTATTAATCCCGTTGTTAACCTTAATTCAAACTTTTTCCTTTTCACAGAATAGTATAGACAACGCGTTTAACATTTTCAAAGAAAGTTCTGGACTAGAAAATGCATCTATCAGTTTTCAAGTTATTGATTTAAGTAATTCATCAGAAATTTCTTCTTATAATTCAAACACAGTTTTACCAACAGCATCAACTGCAAAACTATTTTCTACTGCAACTGCCTTGGACATCTTAGGTCCTGACTACCAGGCCAAAACACGCGTATATTCTGATGGTGAAATTGACTCATTAGGTACTTTGAATGGAAATTTATGGATTCGTGGAGGTGGCGACCCGTCTCTTGGAAGCAAGTATTTCAATAATCCCTCAGAACGATTAAACTTTTTTCAAAAATGGATTGACACATTGAAACAAAAAGGAATCAAAAAAATTGCTGGTACCGTAATTGCTGACGCTTCAGAATTTGGTTACGAAGGAGCTCCTAATGGATGGAGTTGGGTTGACATGGGGAACTATTATGGTGCTGGACCTTCCGGACTGACATTGCAAGATAATTTATTAGAAGTGTATTTTTCAGTGCCATCAAGAACTGGTCTCTTAAGTACAATCAATAAAATTTATCCAGAGGTTCCTAATATGACTTTTCAAAATCAAGTTATTTCAGCAAATGTAGGCGGAGATAATGCCTATATCTATGGTGCCCCCTTCTCTATGGACCGTTTCGTAACTGGAACCTTACCAGCTGGAAGTAATAACTTCTTGGTTAAAGGGAGTATTCCAGACCCTGAACTTCAATTTGCGTATGAATTTAAAAAAGCACTATTAAACGCGAATATCTCGGTGGACGGAGAATTAAAAACCGGCAGATACTTACAATTAAACAGTTCAGATGAATCATATAAAAACAAAACATTAATTATTTCACATTTAGGTGAAAAGCTAAATTCAATAATTGAGTATACCAACATGCGAAGTGTTAATTTGTTTGCTGAACACATGATAAACCTGATTGGATATGAGAAAACTGGAAACGGAAGTACTTCATCTGGATTAAAAGTTTTAGATGACTATTGGGCGCAAAAAATAAAAGCGAAATCCTTATTCGTAAATGATGGTAGTGGTCTATCTAGATCAAATGCTATATCTGCAGAACAATTCAATTTATTAATGGCTTACATGAACAGTTCAAAATACAGCAAGGAATTCAAGAAATCACTTCCTGTAAGCGGTGTTAGTGGAACTATGGTTAATATTTGTAAAGGGACAGTTGCACATAATCGAATACAAGCAAAAAGCGGATCAATGACTCGAATAAAAAGCTATGCAGGATATATCAACACAACAAATGGCAAGCAATTAGCCTTTTCATTAATTGTAAATAATGCTACCTGTTCATCGGCTTCATTAACAGATAAAATGGAATTACTATTTACTAAGATAGCGACTTATTAAATTAAATCAATTCAGCAGTTATAATTTGAGACCATAATTCCTTAGCAGTCATATTTGCTGAGTTGATCATTTTAGGAACAATACTTTCGTTTGAGAAGCCTGGAGTTGTATTTACTTCTATTACAAATGGCACATTATCTACAATCATAAAATCTATTCTAGCTATAGAACGCAATTGTAATAAACTATAAATTTCTTTTGCAATATTTTGGACTTCTTCCCTAATTTCATCATCAATTCTTGCAGGAGTGATTTCATCAGAAAGCCCTTGATACTTCGCTTCATAATCAAAGAACTCCTTTTTTGAAACAATCTCTGTTAACGGTAAGGCTTGAATACCCGCTTTAGACCTATACACTCCACAAGTAACCTCTGTTCCTTTCAAAAAAGATTCAATAACAACTGTTCTCCCCTCTTTAAAAGCTCCGTCTACTGCAGAAGCTATTCCTTCAAGATTATTAACACGAGAAATTCCAAAACTTGAACCTGAATCACATGGCTTCACAAATACAGGCAACCCCAATTCCGAAACAACATAAGCTGGATCAATTTCATTTTTAGTAAGATAAATCGATTTTGCTACATTAATACCAAAGCCTTTTAAAAATTGATTACAATACCATTTATCGAAAGATAATTGTGAAGCTAATGGCCCAGAATTAATGTAAGGAATATTAATCATTTCTAGGTATGCTTGAATTTTCCCATTTTCACCAGGATCACCATGTGTATATACAACTGCAACATCAATAAAAACAACTTTTTCATCAGAAGTAAATGATAAATTTGAAATATCAACCGAAATCAATTCTTCATTTACTTCTACAAACCACCCTTCTCTATTTAAAAAAATTAAATAAACGTTAAACTCTGAAGGGAAGTTAGCCTTTATATTCCTCGCACTTTTTACTGAAATATCATATTCCGAAGAAAACCCACCACATATTATCGCAACATTTCTCATAATACTACTTTGATCTGATTCAAAAATAAGGAACAAGTTTGAATCAATATTTATAGAGTCAAAAAGTTATCAGCAATAAGGCTGTGAACTATATAAAACTCTTCATCTTCAGGTTTTTATTCTCATTCCTTTAATCTATATTTGTCCTTCGAATTTATCGAGCAAAAATTCACTTATGAAATTATTTTTACACTTCATTTTCAGCTGTTTAACATTTATTAGTTATTCTCAAATAACTTTATTTAATGACGATTTCGAAACTGCTGGAGTAACTTGGACAAGTATTGACAACTTAACTCCAAACTTTTGGACCACTGGGACCTGTGCAGGAAATGGACCTTCTAATGCTGGCTCTACTTCAATGAATATAACAATTGGTGGAGGCATAGCCGGTTGTGGCCCAACTGGTTTAACTCAATACAGTTACTCGAACTCACCTTCTGGAATTCAAAAAGCCACTAATCACGCAACCGTTGACGCTACTTGTGCAACAAACATTCAAGTACAATTTGATTATCAAATCAGCAGTGAAACAGGTGTAGATTTTGGCGAATTTATTTATTCAATTGACAATGGAGCAAGCTGGATTGTTGAAAGTACATTGAACAATACAATTGGCTGGAATACATACTCGACTATTTTACCGTCATCCCTGAATGGAACAACGTTTGAAATTGGCTTTCGATTTAATTATAACGACAATACAATTGTTGGAAACCCACTTTCAATAGACAACATATTGGTAACAGGAACTGATTCAATTGACCCAATAATCACTTGCCCTGTTTCAGTGGAAACAGCTGTTAACGCAAACTGCTTAGCATATTGTGATGACTACACTAAAAACATCATTACTTTATCAGACAATTGTACAGACTCTTTAAACATAACCTTAAGCCAAAACATCCCTGAATTCACCCTGTTTTTAGCTGGTCCTGGTGGAACAGAAAACATCATTATAACGGCTTTTGACGAAACAGGAAACTCTAGTCAATGTCTAATTGCTGTAAATATTATTGACAACATTTCACCTACTGGAACCTGCCCTCCAGATACAAACCTTTATGTTAATAATTCATGCGATGTAATTCTGGGTGATTACACCTCCTTAGTAAACGTAATGGATAATTGCTCTTCAGCTTCCAACATTTCTATAACTCAATCACCAATAGCAAGTACTATCATAAACGGTCAAAATATAACCACAAATGTTATTATGACGTTTACAGATGAATCTGGAAACAATAACACATGTTCATTTAACACATTAACGATTGACACAATTTTACCAACAATTATTTGTCCATCAGACACTAATATTTATGCGAATTCTAGTTGTAATGGTACTATTGGGACATACGGTAATTTAGCCATAATTAATGACAATTGTGTTTTAAACAGCGCTATGACTGTTACTCAATCACCCTCGCCAGGAACTACTATTACGTCAAATCAAGTCATTACTTTGACTTTAAATGGAGGCATTCCATCTACCCCTCAACAATGTACATTCAATGCAATTTTTGTGGATACAATAGCACCATCAATTTTATGTCCAATTCCTAACGATATTATTCTTAACGGAAGTTGCGAAGGAATTCTTACAGATTATACATCAAGTGCATTAACTAATGAGAATTGTACTATATCTCCTCTCATCACACAATCCCCCGCTCCGGGGACGACCTTGTCAGGAGTAAGTAATTTTAATGTAACATTAACTGTTACTGATGCAGCTGGAAATTCAAATCAATGTAACTTCACCCAACAAGTGATTGACAACTCTAATCCAATCATTATTTGCCCATCAAATCAGACAGAAAATGCAAATATTAATTGTTTTGCTGTTTTGTCAGATTATACAGGGTTAGGTTCTGTGACTGATAATTGCTCAAGTAGTTTAACAATAAGTCAAACTCCAACACCTGGCACAACAATATCAAACACAACAACAATCACTTTGAGTGCATCAGATGGAAATGGCAATAATGGGTCTTGTACTTTTACTACAAGCATTGTTGATGTAACTGCTCCCACTATTTCATGCCCTTTAAATGTAACTGTAAATACAGATTCAGGCTGTGGCTATGTTTTGACTGACTACACTTCATCCGCAATTGCAGCTGACAATTGCACCGCAGCAGGATCAATTGTCAAAACACAAAATCCATTACCTGGCGTTGTTTTGCCACTAGGAATTAACACAATTACTATCACAGCTCAAGACTTATCTGGAAACTCGGATTTTTGTACTTTTGAAATTCTTGTCGAAGATCAAGTAAACCCTGTAATTACGACATGTGCAAACAATCAAAATGTCTATATGACCGCAAGTTGTAATGGTTTAATTTCAGACTATACCTCTTTAATAACTGCTACAGACAATTGTAGTAATTCAATGGACATCACACTAACTCAATCGCCAATCAGCGGTACGTCTATTTCAAGTGACCAATTGATTGTAATTACCGCAGAAGATGAAGCGGGTAATTCAACTACATGCCAATTTAATGCCCTTGTAATAGATACTATCAAACCAACAATTTCTTGTCCCGGGAACCAAACAGTAGCAATCAATTCAAGTTGTCAATACCCAATTCCAAACTTGGTTCCATTAATTACAGGAACTGACAATTGCTCTGCGGTTTCAAATCTAGTAATCTCTCAAAACCCAATAGCTGGATCCACTCAAAATGGTGCTACAGCTGTATTAATAACAATATCAGACGAGCAAAGCAATCAAAATACATGTATCGTAAACATTATTCCAAACGATATAGATCCTCCAACGATTACTTGTCCGTCTCCAGCAGCGGAAAACGTTGGAACACTTTGTGACTTTATTGTGCCGAATTACATGTCTACATCGATTGTAATTGACAATTGCTCCAATTACACAATAAGTCAATCCCCTGCTGTTGGTAGCGTTATTAATACTGGAAGTACAGAGTTCACATTAATAGTTACTGATGTCGGAGGAAATACAGACCAATGCAGTTTTTTCCTTGATGTTTTTGAGACTGAATCTCCTACAATTGTTTGTCCTTCAAACATATCCAGCTGTACACCAACAACTTCATATTCCTTACCTACATACAATGACAACTGTTTTGCATTTTTAACTCAAACAGATCTTACAGGGTTAAGTTCTGGCATGGATTTTCCAATTGGAATAACAACGCTAGAATACACAGTGGAAGACAGTTCAAGTAATTCTCAAACCTGTAGTTTTACGGTAGAAATTTTAGACTATCCAAGTGACCCAAGTATTTTAGAAGACACAGTATACTTATGCGCACAAAATGCAGCAGTAATTACAGCAAATGCAGCAACTAGTGGAATTGGAGAATGGACTCTGACCTCCGGCAGTGGATTTTTCAACAATCAATTCGCAAATACTACCGGCGTTAATAATATTGGCTCAGGATATAACCTTTATACTTGGACAATAAGCACTGCAAGTTGTGGTAGTCTATCAGATAGTGTTTACGTATACAATGCACAGCAAGATCTTACAGCAAGCACACAAGACACGATTTATGGTTGTTTAAATACCAGTGTTCAATTACAGTCCAACACACCTTTGTACGGAATTGGAACATGGACGACTTCAGGAAATGGTACAATTACTGATCCAAATAGCAGTTCTACAACATCCTCTTTTTCTGGAGGTTGGCAAGATTTCATATGGACAATTAGTAATTTAGGATGCCCTGATAGTTCAGATACACTCCGTGTTTTTGGGATGAATATTCCAGAAATAGTAGAATCGGACACATTAATTTGTCTTGAAAATAGCTCCATCACACTTAACGGAAGTACTCCCTTTATTGGGCAATCGAGTAGTTGGGAGGTAATAAGTGGATCCGCTTCAATCAATACCCCATTAAATCAAAACACGTTAGTTACAGGATTTAATTCAGGGACTACAATCATTCAATATTCATTGAACAGCGAGCTATGCCCAAGTACTTCATCACAAATTTCGATTTCTGCAAATCTTTGTGATGAATTTGGACCAATAATCCCAACAGTTATTACACCAGGAAATTTAGATGGTATAAATGATGTTTTCGTTATAGACTTTTTAAGTACCGTCTATCCAGAATGCTATGTTCAAATTTTCAACCGTTGGGGTAGTCTTGTATTTGAATCCGTAGGTTATAATGAACCATGGAATGGAACTTATAAAGGTGAACCACTCCCAATGGGGACTTATTTCTATAACATAGAATTAAATGAAGGTTCAAACACGATTATTAAAGGAGACATTAGTATTGTTCAATAAAGAATAACCAAATTATTATGAAATATTTATTAATCACATTTCTAATCTTTCCTTTGGCAATTTTTAGTCAACAGGAAGCACAAATTGCAAATTTTTCAAACAGTCCTTTCATTACGAATCCAGCAGCTGGAGGACTAACAGACGTAATGCAATTTGAACTAATAGGACGAACACAATGGATCGGATATAACGGAGGTCCAAAAACATTATTCGCAACAGGCAATAGCCAAATCAACCTTGGCAAATCGACCAAGGTCCTATCAGAATACAACGTAAAGGATCAGTCATTTTTTGCGATGCCAGAAATCACAACCGGCACAACCAAACACATTGTAGGAGGGACAGCATACAGCGATGCTATTGGTCCATTTTCAAGGACTTCCATTACCGGAAGTTATGCAATACATTTACCATTTACCAAAAAATTAAATTTTGGGGCTGGCCTGGGGCTGGGTTGGTCGAATTTCAAAGTTAATCAGGACCGCGTAGTTCTTCACCAAACAGAAGACGATCCTTATTCCTTATTTTTAACTAGTACAAGTGCTCAAAACATTTTAAATGCGAATGGAGGAATTGTAGTTTACAATGACAAATTATTCTTCAGCTTATCAACTACACAAGCACTTGGAAATCAAGTTGTTTTTAACACTGTTCAAACTGAAAGTAATTTCAATCGTCATTATTTTGCAATTGTAAAATACAAAGTAGGCCTAAATGACCAATTTGATTTGGAACCAAATATTGCTACAAAACTTGTAGGTAATAGTCCTATTTCGTTAGATTTTGGTTCTAAAGTAATCTATAATCAATCAACCTGGGCATCATTTCAATACAGAACATCGAATTCACTAGTAATGCAAATTGGTACAACACTTGTGAAAAATTTATACTTTTCATATAGCTACGAATTATCCATTGCAAAAATGGCAACGAGCAATACTGGCACCCATGAAGTTTTACTAGGATTCTATTTAGGTAAAAATAGAAATGTAGACAATGAAATAAAATCGAACCAAAACACTAAAGAAGAATAATCTAAATGAAGTTTTTTTATTTCTTACTCAATTTTACACTGAATTACGCATTAAGGATTTTTTATCCACGTGCTGGTTCAAACAATGCCCCTAAAAAGTTTTTAGGCAGTACTATTTTTGTGTCAAACCACCCAGCATCCTTTATGGATCCGTTAGTTGTAGCCGCTTTTCAGAGGCCAATTGTATATTTCATGACGCGGTCAGATGTTTTTACAAAACTTAGTACACCATTTTTAACTAGCGTACACATGCTTCCTATCTATCGTCAATTAGACGGACTAGATACCAAGAAGAAAAATGAAGAAGTATTTCAACGTTGTTCTAAAATATTAAAAAGAGGTCGTAATTTATTAATTTTTGGTGAAGGTTTCACAGATGACGTTTTCATTAGACGCCTCAAGCCAGTAAAAAAAGGAGCCGTTCGTATTGGTTTCATTGCCCTTGAAGAAAACGGGTGGAAAGATCCTATCTATATTGCTGCCTGCGGAATAAATTACACCTATCCTAACAAAATGAGAAGCGGTGTTTTTATTTCTTATTCTGATCGAATTTGTTTAAATGACTTCAAGGAAGAATATCAAGAAAACCCTAACAAGGTGATTACAGATATTTCAAGAGAAATTGAATTACTTCTGCAAGCACAAATTACACATGTTGAAGAATTATCGTTAACCGATACGCATGAACGAATCATGGAAGTTACGGCGAAGGGAATGAGTCAATTTTCTTTTGATAAATCAATCCCATTAAAACAGAGGTGGAAATATTCAAAAAACCTCGCAAATTGGATCAATTCAAAATCAATAGAAGATCCTGCTATTTCAAAAATTAAATCTTCTTTAGAAGCATACTTTGGTTTACTAAAGAAAATGAAACTTAACGAATCAGATGTTCAATGGAAATTAAATGATGGAAAGCGTTTTATGGAATTATTACTATTAATTGTTTTATTCCCAGTGATGCTAATTGGTGCTTTTCATTGTTTTTTACCATACCATTTCATCAAAAAATTTGTAGAGAAATCATTTAAACGGAAAGTGTTTTGGGGCTCCGTAAAAGTAATCTTAGGAAAGTTTAGTATTGGTATTATTAACATCCCTTTTATTTTCTTGTTTTATTACTTAATCTATCCAAGTTGGACAATGAGTATCTGCTATTATCTATTGATTGGCTTATTCGGTCTCGGGGCATACATGTGGTTTATTTATTTGAACAGATTTATCAGAAAAGGAAAATTACAGCAAGCCGATATGAGTTCAATAATTAAACGCAGGGAAAATATTGTTGAAATTCTAAAAGCTGAGCTCCCCTCTGAACTTATTTAAGAATTACTTCTGATTAAGAAAATCAATCCAATTCCAACGATAAGCGAGATTGCAATATTTAAAATTGCGATGATTGTATTTCCAGATTGAATAAGGTCGAACGTTTCGTTACTAAATGTACTAAACGTACTAAATCCACCACAAAATCCAACGATCAATAACGGTTGAATCCAATGATTAGAAACTCCTTTATTTGATGTGAAATGAACTAAAAAGGCCAAAATAACACAAGACACAATATTTGCAATAAAAGTTCCTAAAGGAAAATTAGAAGTTAGGATTGAACTAGATAGTTTAGACACACCGAAACGAGCCAAACTTCCTAACCCCCCACCTAGAAAAATATAAAAGTAAATCACAATTAATTTTTATATTTCTCAATGATACGAATAAAAATCATTTTGTAAACAACGATAGCTAATAGTGTTCCTAGCATTCCACCCATCACGATGTCCGTTACATAATGAACACCCAAGTATACTCTTGAAAAACAAACTAAAATTGCAACCGGAAATAAAATCCATCCGATTTTTGAATACATGTCCTTTAACGCTAAAAAAGCAAAAGAACAAATTCCAAAGAAATTAGCTGCATGAGAGGACACAAAGCCAAACATACCTCCTTTATAAAAATTACCATCCTGTAATTGATAAAAATGCAGCTTATCTGTTAAAAGAGCATGATGAGAAGGTCTATAACGCTCAAAGACATTTTTAAATAAATGAACCGACAATTGATCTGCCAATGCTACTACTGCAATTGCACATAAAAGAAAAATAAACGTCAACCGAATGTTTGATTTTTTAAAGAACAAAAAAAGCAACAATAAATAGAATGGAAACCAAATAAGCTTACCAGAAACAAGCCACATAAACTCGTCAAGCCAAGAAGAGTGTATACTATTTATGGCTAAAACTAATGAACGATCAATCCCTTCGAGTTGTTCAATCATTCAATACTTTCCAGATTAAGTCGTTTAACTCTGTTAAACCAGATTGTGCAACCGCAGAAATAAACAAGCATTTTAAGTTTTTAGGCAACTCAGCTTTCATCTCTTCCATCAATTCTTCATCCAGCATGTCACTTTTAGTAATTGCCAAAATTCGTTCTTTATGGACTAACTCTGGATTATATTGAGCAAGCTCGTTTGCTAATATTTTATACTCATTCTTAATATCTTCACTATCAGCAGGAATCATGAACAATAACAATGAATTTCGTTCAATATGCCTCAAGAAACGAAGACCAAGTCCTTTTCCTTTATGCGCATTTTCAATAATACCAGGAATATCTGCCATAACATAAGACAAATTACCTCTGTATTTAACAATTCCTAAATTAGGTCGGATTGTGGTAAATGGATAATTTGCAATCTCTGGTTTAGCTGCTGAAAGAACCGAAAGCAGTGTGCTTTTCCCAGCATTTGGAAAGCCTACTAGTCCAACATCCGCTAGAAGTTTTAGCTCTAAAACAACCCATCCCTCTTCAGCAAGTTCACCTGATTGAGCAAAACGAGGCGTCTGATTCGTTGAGGATTTAAAATTATTGTTCCCTAATCCTCCTCGTCCACCATTTTTTAGAATTCTTTCTTCACCATTCTCAGTTACTTCGAATAAAAATTCTCCTGTTTCATTATCACGAGCGATTGTTCCTAGAGGAACATCGATGTAAACATCTTCACCTTGGCCACCTGTTTTTAGCTGACCAGAACCATGTTCACCATGCCCCGCTTTTATGTGTTTTTTGAATTTTAAATGCAATAGCGTCCAAAACTGGCTATTCCCGCGTAGAATAACATGACCTCCACGACCACCATCTCCACCATCCGGCCCACCTTTAGGGATGTATTTTTCCCTACGAAAGTGGGTAGAGCCTCCTCCTCCATTACCTGAAGTACAGTGAATCTTTACGTAATCAACAAAATTGTCAGAAGCCATGAACTTAGGGTTATTGGATATTTTTATTATTT
>ENA-UPXF01000736-UPXF01000736.1-marine-metagenome-genome-assembly--contig:-NODE-736-length-12481-cov-5.069934_pt1 | contig 12481 bp, 10 predicted proteins | sample MGYA00238177_ERZ767431 | MGnify/ENA primary metagenome ERZ767431 (study PRJEB28953, sample SAMN06266262) | marine metagenome | isolation source: Columbia River Estuary | place: USA:Columbia River Estuary... | reverse complement strand
CAAAATCCTCTTTATTAGTAAAAATTTTTAGCGGAAAAGATGAAAATATCTTAATAAAAAATGCTAAAGATTCCTTTAAAATTATTGAAAGAATTAAACCAGATTCCAGCAGAAAAGAATCTAGGGAAATGTATTTATTATGTAGAGATTTAAAAACTATTTGACTTTACGTTTTTATTATAATAAATTTATACATGGAAATCCCCGAAGCTTTAACTTTTGATGATGTCTTGCTTGAGCCAAGGCATTCTTCTGTTTTACCTAAAGAGACTATAGTTTCTACTCAGCTTTCATCATCTATAACCCTTGGTATACCTCTTATTGCCTCTGCAATGGATACTGTGTCAGAATATAAATTAGCTATAGCTATGGCTCAATCGGGCGGTATGGCGTGTATTCATAAAAATATGAGTGCAGAAGAACAGGCCAATCAAATTAAATTAGTAAAAAGATTTGAATCGGGAATGGTCATTGATCCTATTACGATTGATGATGAAGCCTCTTTATTTGAGGCAACTGAATTAATGAAAAACCATAAGATATCAGGAATCTTAGTTGTTAATAAAAATCTTAAATTAGTTGGAATTTTAACTAATCGAGACGTTAGATTTGTGACTGATAAAAAAATTAAAGTTAAGGATTTAATGACTAAAAAGCTTATTACAGCAAAGGTTGGAACATCATTAACAGAAGCAAAAAAAATATTATTTAAAAACAAGATAGAGAAATTAATTATCGTAGATAATAATTTTAAATGCAAAGGTTTGGTTACCGTAAAAGATATTCAAAAATCTCAGATTTACCCAGAAGCAGCCAAAGATAAAAAAGGATCATTAGTAGTTGCTGCGGCTATTGGAACTGGTCCTGAAAGTTTTCAGAGAGCAGAGCAGCTAGCAGAAGCTGGGGCAGATGTAATTATTTTGGATACAGCACACGGACATTCAGCTTCTGTATTAAAAACATTAGAGAAGATCAAAAAAAATATAAAGATAACAATAATAGCTGGAAATATAGCTACAGCTGAAGGAGCAAAAGCATTAGTTGATTATGGAGCTGATGCAGTAAAAGTTGGTATAGGACCAGGATCAATTTGCACTACAAGAATTGTTGCTGGAGTAGGAGTTCCTCAATTTACAGCAATATATAATGTTGCAAAATCAATAAAAAATAAAAAAATTAAAATTATAGCAGATGGTGGAATAAGATATTCTGGTGATATTGCCAAAGCAATAGGAGCAGGAGCGGACGCCGTAATGATAGGATCGTTATTTGCGGGAACAGAAGAAAGTCCGGGAGATGTTTTTTATTACCAAGGTAGAAGTTATAAATCATATAGAGGGATGGGTTCTATAGGAGCTATGTCTAGAGGATCCGCTGATAGATATTTTCAAGAAGAAATTAACGATTCGTTAAAATTAGTTCCAGAGGGAATTGAAGGAAGAGTTCCCTATAAAGGACCAGTTCGTGCAGTTATTCATCAACTTATTGGAGGATTAAAAGCATCAATGGGTTATGTTGGAGCAAAAAATATTTCAGAATTAAAGAAAAAAGCGAAGTTTGTTAAAATTACAAATTCAGGATTAAAAGAAAGCCATGTACACGATATACAGATTACAAAGCAGTCACCAAATTATCCGTTTGAAAGTTAATTATGAAAAAATATTTTAAATATCTTTTATCAATATTTTTTTACTCCTTAGCCTTAAAAAGTTACGCTGCAAATCCTGATTATTTTAATCAAGGCATTAAGTTTTTTAATCAAAATGATTATAAAGAAGCAAAATATTATTTCGAAAAAGACATTGTATTTAACACCAAGAATGAGAAATCATATTTACATTTGTCAAAAATATCAGCGATTAATAAAGATAATAATCAACAAAAAAATTATTTAGAGACAGTTTTGGTTTTAAATCCAAAAAATGAAGAGGCTCTATATTTAAAAATTTTACTAAATATTGAGGAGGGTGATTTTAAGAAGGCTCAAGAAAGTAATTTAGTTTTTTCAAAAGTATGCAAAGAATTATGTTCAAAAAAAAATGATTTATCGAAAATGATCATAATCGATAAGAAGTAATGAAAGATATTTCTTATACAGATAAAATAGTCATAATAGATTTTGGATCTCAAACTACACAACTTATTGCACGAAGAATTAGAGAATTGGGTGTTTATTGTGAGATTATAAGTTGTTACGAAACTAAAGAGCTAAGAAATATATCTAGTTTAAAAGGAATTATTTTATCAGGAGGACCTTTATCAATAACTAAAACTTCATACTTGGGAATTCCAAAACAAATATTAAACTTTAATAAGCCTATCCTTGGTATTTGTTATGGACATCAATTGTTAGCAAAAGAATTTGGAGGTGTAGTTAAAAATTATAAAAAGAGTGAATTTGGAAGATGCGATATTTCTAGTAATAAATCATCAATTTTAACCAAAAATTTCTTCAATAAAGAAAAAAAAACACAGGTATGGATGAACCATACTGATGTAGTAATAAAAATACCTAAAGGATTTCAAGGAGTAGCTTCAAGTAATGATTATAAATACACAATTATACAAAATCTAAGTAAAAAAATATTTGGAGTTCAATTTCATCCAGAAGTAGTTCATACGACCAATGGAAATATTTTATTTAAGAATTTTTTATTTAATATTTGCAAATTAAAAAAGAATTGGAATTCAAAAAATCAAATAAATTATTTAATAAAAAATATAAAATCTCAAGTTGGGGATGAGAATATCTTGTGTGCCTTGTCGGGAGGCGTTGATAGCAGTGTTCTGGCTGCATTATTATATAAAGCAATTGGAAAAAAATTGCATTGTTTTTTCATAAATACAGGACTGTTAAGAAAAAATGAAGAAATAGAAGTCATTAATGTTTTTAGAAAAAATTATAAAGTAAAATTAAATTATATTAATGCATCCTCAATTTTTTTAAATGCTTTAAAAAATGTTACTGATCCTGAAACGAAGAGAAAAATTATTGGTAAAATATTTATAAAAATTTTTGAAAGAGAATCTAAGAAATTTAAAAAGATTAAATATTTAGCACAAGGAACTTTATACCCAGATGTTATTGAAAGCCAAAGCCATCATGGAGGACCTTCCTCAGTAATAAAATCGCACCATAACGTTGGAGGCTTACCAAAGAAAATGAAATTTAAATTAGTAGAACCATTTAGGGAGTTGTTTAAAGATGAGGTAAGAAAAATAGGACTTAGCCTTAAATTATCTAAAGAGATCGTTTTTAGACATCCTTTTCCAGGTCCTGGTTTAGCTATTAGAATTCCCGGAAAAGTTGATAAGATTAAAGTTAAAATTTTACAAGAAGCAGATATTATTTTCATTAATGAGTTAAAAAAAAGAAATCTTTATAAAAAAATTTGGCAAGCTTTTACTGTTTTATTACCTGTCAAAACAGTGGGTGTTATGGGCGACTCTAAAACATATGAATTTGTATGTTCATTGAGAGCTGTTACATCTCAAGATGGAATGACAGCTGATTTTTTTAATTTTAAAAATAAAGATTTATCTGAAATTTCTAATAAAATTATTAATAATGTAAAAGGTATTAATAGAGTTGTTTATGATATTACTTCAAAACCTCCAGCAACTATAGAGTGGGAATAATTTTTATGAAGAAAAAATTATTAATAAATAATATTAAATTAAAAAAATTTAAAAAACCGCTAGTTTGCTTAACCGCTTACACTACACCAATGGCTGAAATTTTAGACAAATATTGCGATGTAATTCTAGTTGGAGATTCCTTAGGTATGGTATTGCACGGAATGAAATCCACAAGAGAAGTAACATTAGACATGATGATTATGCATGGAAAAGCGGTACGGAGAGGTGTTAATAAAAGTTTATTGGTGGTTGATATGCCAATTGGAACATATGAAAAAACTCCCAAGATAGCTTTAAAAAATGCAACCAAAATTTTGAAAGAAACAAATTGTGACGCAGTTAAAGTTGAAGGGGGAATGAAGCTTTATAAAACTATTAAATATTTAGTCGATAATAATATACCAGTTATGGGGCACGTAGGATTGTTGCCGCAAAGTGTAAAAAAAAAATCGGATTATAGAGTTAAAGGAAAAGATTATTTAAGCTTTAATCAGATTATAAAAGATTCTGTTTCTATAGAAAAAGCAGGAGCCTTCTCAGTGGTTGTAGAATGCGTTGTTAAAGATTTGGCAGATAAGATTAGTCAAAGAATAAAAATTCCAACAATAGGAATAGGTGCTTCAAATAAATGTGATGGACAAATTTTAGTTACAGAAGATCTTTTGGGATTTTCAGAAAAGCCTCCTAAGTTTGTTAAAATGTATGATAATTTTAAGGAAAGAACTGAGATTTGTGTAAAAAAATTTGTAAAAGATTTAAAAAATAATAATTTTCCAAATATCAAAAATATGTATCGAGTTTTATGAATCAAATTTTCAACGAAATAGAAGACGATTTAAAACAAGATAAATTTATTAATTTTTTAAAAAAATATAAATTTATAATTATAATTTTTATTATTATTTTTTTTTTAATAATCACTATAATAGTTAGCAAAAATATTATTTTTGAAAATAGAGCAAAAAAATATACACAAGAATATGTTGTAATTTTAAGCCTTATTAATGATAAAAAAATAGCTGAGGCCAAAAAGAGACTAGAAATTTTAAAAGATTCTAAAATTAATTTATATAAAGTATTAGCAATTTCTAAATTACTAGAGTTATCAAAAGATAATAAAAATGAACAAATCTCAATTTTAGATTATGCAATTATGTCTAATATAGAGAAAAATGATAAAGATTTATTTAAAATTAAGAAAACTTTATTAGCCTTTGATAATTTAGACGAGCAACAAGTTTTAATTTTATTAAATCCAGGTGATTTTAAAAATTCTCCATGGAGAGTTTTGTCATTAGAGATATTGGGTGATTTTTACATAAGCAAAGGACAGAAAATTAAAGCAAAAGATATTTATGATCAGGCAATTAAAATTTCAGATATTCCTGAGATTTTCAAAAAAGATCTAGAAAAAAAAATTAAAGATATTAAATAAATGAAATTATTTTTAATTTTCTTTTCTCTTTTTATTTTTTCATGTTCATCCGATAAAGATAAAAAAGTAGATCTTGATATTTTTAAGAAGCAAGGAGAAAAAATAAACGTTTTTGAAGCAAATAATGTTTTTGATAAGGAAGTTGATTCCAGATCTATATTGCAATTAAATCAACCTCAACTTAATAAAAAATGGTCTTATGAACATTTTTCTTCTAATAATTTTTATGACCATTTAGTTTATGAAGGAAAATTTCAAGATATCTTTAAAAAGAATATAGGAGATTATTTAAATAAAAATAATGATAGTGGTTCATTATTAGTATTTGAAAATTTTGTTTTTTTAAGTGATGAAAAAGGAAAAATATATAAATTTGATGTGAATAACCAAAAAATTATCTGGGAATTAAAAATATATACAAGTACTTATAATGATTATCCAAAAAATATAGCGTTATTTTTAAATGGCGATGTTTTGTATGCAGCTGATAATTTAGGATTTATCTATTCAGTTGATGTTCAGACAGGAAAAACTATTTGGCAACAAAATTATGGTATTCCATTTTCATCACATTTGAATTTTCACAAAGGCGTTTTGTATGTTGTGAATCAAAATAGTCGTCTTTATGCTTTTAATCCTTCGGATGGACAAAAAATATGGAGCTTTGAATCTTTGTCTGGTTTAATAAAACCATCAAGATCTAGTAATATTTCGTTATATGATAATAAATTATTATTTTCCAATGATGTTGGTGACATAACTTCAATTGATTTAGATCAGCAAGTTATTATCTGGACAAAAAATATTTTATCTCAAAATACTATTTCTAATAATTTAGTTTTTAAAATTTCAAATATTTTAATTGATAAAAAAGATGTTTTTGTTTCCTCAAATAGTGGGGATTTATTTAATTTTAACCTTGAAACAGGCGAAATAAAATGGTCTCAAAAATTATCATCAATTCAAAACCACATTAGCACTGATAAATATTTATTTGTATTAACTGAAAATGGGTTTGTTATTGCTTTTAATAAAACAAATGGTGCTATTTTATGGTCTTTAAATCTTTCTAAGTTATCAAAAGATAAGAAAGTTTCTCTAGATTATTATGGACTATTACTAGCTTCAAATAACTTATTTGTAACATCTTCGAATGGAGATATTTATAAGATATCAGCAAATGATGGAAAATATATTACCCATAAAAAAATTAATAATGATCTGTCTAGGGCGCCAATTATAGTTGATAATAAAATATTAATCCTTAATCGTTCTTCGGAATTAATAATACTCAATTAATGGATAAAATATCATCAGGAGTTATTACTCTTGCAATAGTAGGAAAACCAAATGTTGGTAAATCTACTTTTTTCAACAAAGTTTTAAACAAAGATTTGTCACCTGTTAGTGAAATACCAGGAACAACAACAGATCTTTTTATAGATAACATTACATACAAAAATAGAACTTTTAAATTAATTGATTCTGGAGGATTAAAAAGAAAAGGAAAATCAAAATCTGACGAACAGCAATATATCACAAAAGAAAGTTTGAAAGCAATTTATCTTGCAGACGTTGTGTTGTTTATGATTGAAGCCGATAAAGAATTTACAAAAACAGACAAACAAATTTGTAGACTAGTACTGGATAAAGGCAAAGGATTAATTTTTGTCATTAATAAAATTGATTTAGTTGATGAATTAAAAAAAATTAAAAATGAATATATTTATTATATAAAAAATTTATTTTCTGATGCTTTATTAGAAGATCCATTTAGTATCTGTTCTTTAAAGCTAGAATTTCCTAAAAAAATATTTGATGAAGTAATTAGTATACATTCCCGTTTAAGAAAAAATTTTGATAATAAAGATCTTAATGAGGCATTACAGAACGCAATAAATAAGAATAAAATCCCTGTATACTCAAGATTTCGACCTAAAATAAAATATATTAAGCAAGTAAGCACAAGACCAATAATTTTTAAAATTTTTGGAAATCAAGCTAATAAACTTTCATTAGATTATCAAAAATATTTAGCAAAAAGTTTAAGTAAAAAATTTAATATTAAGGGTTTTAAAATCTTTTTAAGATTTGTTAGCGCCGAAAACCCTTTTAAATCTAAAAAATATTAAATTATCTAATATTGCTAAGTAGAGATAATTGATTATCTTTTACGCTTCTATTTGACTGATCTAGAGGAGGAATAGGATAGTCTCCTGTAAAATAATGATCTGTAAATTCAGGATTTGTATTATTACGTTTTTGATAGCCCATAGCTTTGTAAATACCATCAATGGATAAGAATTTTAATGTTTTAACACCAATATATTTAGTCATTTCATCTAATGACATATTTGAAGCCAAAAGCTGATCTTTATCTGGAGTGTCTATTCCATAGTAATCTGGATACATAATAGGAGGGCAAGATATTCTCATATGAACTTCTTTTGCCCCAGCATCATACATCATCTGAACTATTTTTTTTGATGTATTTCCCCTAACTATAGAGTCGTCTATCAAAATTATTTTTTTATTTTTAACTAAAGATGCATTTGGATTGTGTTTTAATTTAACACCTAATTGTCTAATTTGCTGAGTAGGTTCAATGAAGGTTCTTCCTACATAATGATTTCTTATCAATCCTAATTCAAAAGAGATTTTTGATTCTCTAGAATATCCTATTGCAGCAGGAACCCCAGAATCTGGAACTGCTGAAACCATATCAGCATCCACAGGGGATTCTTTTGCCAATTGTTCGCCGAAATTTTTCCTAAATTCGTAAACGCTTTTTCCGGACATTAAACTGTCAGGTCTTGCAAAATATATATATTCAAATATGCATGGACGTGCTTTCATTTTAGGGAATGGCTTAATACTTTCAACCCCATCATTTGTAATAACTACAATTTCACCATTTTCAACCTCACGAACAAAAGTTGCACCAATAATATCTAATGCACAAGTTTCAGAGGCTAGTACGTATGATTTTTTTAACTTACCAAGAACCAAAGGTCTTATTCCATAAGGATCTCTTACGCCGATCAATTTTTTATTTGTTAGCATAACAAGAGCGTATCCACCTTGTATTTGAAACAAAGAGTCTATTATTTTATCAATAGTTTTTAATCTCTTTGAACGAGCTATTAACTGAACTATTGTTTCTGTATCGGAGGTAGTTTGAAATATAGCTCCATCTTTAATCATTTTTTCCCTTAACATTATCGAATTAGTAAGATTTCCATTATGAGCAATGCTAATTCCACCGGTATATAGATCTGCAAAAAAGGGCTGTATATTTCTTAAAACAGGAGCTCCTGTTGTAGAATAACGATTATGACCTATTGCAAAATTTCCAGGAAGTTTTTGTATGGTTGTTTCTTTTGTAAAGTTATCACCAACTAGTCCTAATCTTCTTTCAGAAAAATAATTTTTACCATCATAAGAAACAATTCCGCATGATTCTTGACCTCGATGTTGTAAAGAATGTAGTCCTAAAGCGGTTAAAGCAGAAGCGTCAATATGATCAAAGATTCCAAAAACACCACACTCTTCTTTTAATTTGTCAGCGTTTAAATCTAATAGCATAAATTTATTTTTTTAATTTCTTTTTTGTTTCATCAATATATTCGTTACTAAATAGAATTTTTTCGTCAAATAACTTTCTTCCATATTCAATGACGTTGTAAGAAGAGCCATTTTTGAGATAGGCAGGCCACTTATCATATAGGTAAATATAATTAGATAGACTCAGTATTATAACACAATAAAAATATCCCGTAATCCCCCCAAAGATAAAACCAAACAATTTATCAATTCCTCCTAAACCAGCCCATTTTAAAGATTTTCCCATAGCTTTGCCTAAGACTATAATTAAGAATAGACTTAATAAAAACACAGTTACGCCCGACACTGTTCTGGCCGTTGACTCATTTTCAATTATTTTACTAATATAAGGAAGGACATAAGGAATTGAATATTTTGCTATTATAAAAGCAATGATCCATTTTAAAAAGGAAATTAGACTCAACACAAACCCTTTTTTAAGCGAAGATATTAAGTTAAAGAGAATTATTAAAGCAACGATGATATCGAATATATTTATATTATTAGACTTAAAAAAATTTATAAAACTATCCATTCTTAAATGGTTTTATAATTGCAATTAACTGAGGCATTAAAGTTAACACAAGAGTCATAGCTGTTAACATTGCTAAACCAGTAAAAATTCCAAAATAAATTGAAGGAATAAAATTAGAAAACATTAGTATTGAAAATCCAAAGACAATAGTTAATGAAGCGTTGACTATCGCTTTACCTACAGATTTATGACAAATTTCAATTGTTTTTTTATAATTTTTGTTTATTTTAAATTCTTCTCTAAAACGATAAATGTAGTGAATGCTATTATCAATAGCTATTCCAACACTAATAGATGCAATAGTTATTGTCATCATATCTAAAGGGATATTAAACAATCCTAAACTTCCTAAAATAAATAAAGCTGCAGTAAAATTTGGAATAGCAGCCACAATAGACCAAGATAATGATTTGAATAATATTAATAGTAGAATGAAAATCCCTGCAAATGTTATACCTAAAGTTTTAATTTGTGAATCAAACAAACTTTGAAGTAAGTTATTAAATATTACTAATATTCCTGTAATTTTGAATTCGTCTTTGTTAAGATTTAACTTTTCCTCTAAATCTTTTTGAATTTTTATTAAAAGTTCTTTTCTATTAAGATTAGGATTAGAATCTATTATTCTAAGAGAAATTCTTGCTTCATTGTTTTCAATTGAAACATAGGGTGTTACTATACTCTTTTTAATATCATCTGGTAATTTACTATATAAAATTGCCATTTCTAGAGGTCCTAATTTTTTATTATCATTAATCTTTTCACCCAATTGTAAAACTGAATAAAAAGATAAGACTTTTCCTATCTCAGGTAAAGTTTCTAAATATTGATGAACATTAACAATTTTATTTACTCTAAAATTAGTAAACCAATAACTATCCTTGTATTCATTTGAGTCAGAGCCTTGAAAAAAATCATCATCACTCTTATTGTTTTTGCTGTCTGTGTCTTTAAATTTTAAGATAATTTCTAAAGGAGTTGTTCCTCCCAGTTTTTCATCAATTAATTTCATTCCTTGATATATTTCGGTTTTTTTATCAAAGTAATTAATAAAACTATTTTCAACTTTTAGCCTTGTCATTCCATAAATACTCAAAATTAAAATAATAGTTGAGAAGGCCAAGACTAAAACCCTTTGATTTATAGCAATGGAGGCAAATATCTCCGCAATTTTTGAATCTTTACTTTGATGAATGGGCGTTGCTTTTGGTTTAAATTTAATGATTAAATAAGGAAGCAATATCATTGATACAAATAACGAAATAAATAATCCAAGAGTCATCATCCATCCAAAATCTATAACTGGTTTAATGTCACAAAAAATAAAGGATAAGAATGCCAATGCTGTTGTTAAGACTGCGTACAATATCGGGGTAAAAATTTTAGTTGTAGTCAGATAAGCGAGATAATTCTCTTTCTTTTTTGGAAATTCCGCTTGTAGCTGTTTGTATCTTTCTACGTAGTGAATGTTTATTTCCATTGTAAGAATAAGCATTAATGAAATAAAATTAGAAGATATTACTGTCACTTTCCAATTTAAATAACCTAACATTCCAACCATTATAGCTATAGATAAAAAACAACTTAGAAGAGGGAAGACGACCCATCTTATATCTCTAAAAATGAACCATAAAGTTATTATAATAAAAATAAAAACACCTGAACCGAAAACAGTAATATCTTTTTTTACAAAAGTTATTAAGTCATCAGCTATCATAGGAATTCCTGAAAGATTAATATCTGCAATATTTTTATATTTTGAAATATGAGATCTAATCTCAATATTATAAAATTCTAAATTCTTGTTATGTTCTTTTTTAAGTTTTTCTAAAATTTTATTTTGAGATTCAAATTCTTTCAAATCTTTTTCCGAAAGTTTACTATTCTGTTGCTTGTCTAGAAAAATCTTGTTTGTTTTTAGTGCTGATAAATATTCTTTATTATCTTTGATATAGACAACAATTCCAAAAGTAGTGGCGTCTTCATTTATTATTAATTTTTTATATACGGGGCTATTTTTTAATTCATTTAGAGCTCTATTAATTTCAATGCCTGGAGTAACTATGTATTGAATATTTTTAATTTTTTCTATTAAGGGTAGATCCGAACTTTCAAATAAAGGAGCATTTAAAACACTTATGCTTTTGCTTACCCATTTTATATTGTTAATTTCATCAACAAATTTTCTTAGTTCTTTAAGACTTTCTTCGTTAATTTTTTTTTTAGGAGAATATGTAATTACAAAAAATTCTTCAGATGAATAACGTTCATTTATGGATCTTAAATAATTTAAATCAGGATCATTTTCCAACAACAATGAATCAGCTGATGCGTCTAATTGAAAATTTTTAGCATTATAAACAGAGAATGAAAATATTAGTATTAACGTAATAAGTATTAATTTGGGTCTTTCTAAAAATTTCTTATAAAGTTGATTTATAAAATTCATCTTTAATTAATATATACTCTTTCGCATCTTTCAGAGACAGAAGTAATAATATCGTAGGGAGAAGTATCAGAGACTTTTGCAAAACTATCTAAATTTAAATTTTTTCCAAACACTTCTAAATAATCTCCAATTTTAATTATATTTTTAACTTTAGTGACATCTACTATCATTAAATCCATAGAAATTCTTGCAATCATTGGAAGTTTAACATTTTTATAAAATACATAACCTATATTAGATATTCTGATTTTTACTCCATCAGCATATCCAAGAGGAATAGTTGCGGTGACTATATCTTTTTTTGCTTTATAGCTTTGATTGTATCCAGCTGTTTCACCTTTCCTAAGACGATTTATTTGAATAACAGGAGATATTAAAGAGACTACATTTTTTAATTCTTTTTTAAAAAATAATTTTCCACCATACAAGGCAATACCGGGTCTAACCATATCAAAATGATATTCTTTACCTAAAAATATTCCTCCTGAGGCAGCAAGACTAAATTTACAATTTGGTAAATTAAACATTGTTTTTATTTTTAAAAATCTATTTTTTTGAATGGAATTGTATTTGCTTTTTTTCTCATCAGCACTTGCAAGGTGTGTATATATTATAACTTCTTTAAATTTTTTAATTATTGATCTTTCGTTATATATTTTTAAAATTTCTTCATCCTGCATTCCAGATCTGCACATTCCCGTATCAACTTGGATGGCTAATTTATTAAAAAGTTTTTTCTTATTTAAAAAATTTGTCCATTTCCTGAATTGTTCGTAAGTATTAAGAATAGGTATAAATTTATTTTTAAAAAATATTTGCT
>ENA-UPXF01000723-UPXF01000723.1-marine-metagenome-genome-assembly--contig:-NODE-723-length-12618-cov-6.770915_pt1 | contig 12618 bp, 3 predicted proteins | sample MGYA00238177_ERZ767431 | MGnify/ENA primary metagenome ERZ767431 (study PRJEB28953, sample SAMN06266262) | marine metagenome | isolation source: Columbia River Estuary | place: USA:Columbia River Estuary... | reverse complement strand
CAGCATGTTGATGATATCTGTCTTTGGCCGTTTGCAGTTCGCCACGCGGTTTGGCTGTATAATCGATTACCCAACCGAATAACAGGCCTCACTCCACTCGAGTTACTGCACAAAACTCGAGCTGATCATCGTGATTTACTTCGGGCGCATGTTTGGGGATGTCCAACATACGTACTTGATCCAAATCTCCAAGACGGCAAGAAGATTCCCAAGTGGAATCGTCGTGCCCGCCTTGGGCAGTTTCTGGGGTTTTCTGATGAGCACTCGTCTTTGGTTGCAAACGTCCGTCATCTTGGCACTGGTCATGTTAGCCCTCAATTTCACGTCGTGTTTGATGATCATTTTCACACCGTCTTTGGAGATGGGGAGCGCAACGAGTTCACTGATGCCATTTGTGATTTGCTATGGAATTCGAACCGGGAAATTTATGCCGAGGATGAATTTGATGAAGATGGAAATCTTATTTACTCGCCACCTCCTCTTGATAATGTGTGGTTGAATGAAGAAGAGCGCCGTGACCGTCGTACTCGTCTCCTTGAACAGCGTGAACGCCGTGACCGTGTAATTCGTCGCCTACGAGATTCTGTCCCTGCTACTACCTCACCAAATCCGCGCAGAATTGAAAATGTACCAAATTTGATTGAGACTTCTGATTCTGACTCTGATTCTGACTTTTCTACGGATGATTTGGATCCTCCACCCCCACCAGCAGATGTCGGATCAGAGGGAGATGCGGATGTGCAGTTCGAATCAGAGGGAGTTGTGCCTACAGAGAGTCCTACTTCGAAGCCTTCTACAGTCAGTCCTACTTCGTCGCCAACTACTACGAACAGTCCTACTTCAAAGCCTACTGCTCAACGAAAACGTATCCGTTGGAATGAGGTCAATGTTGATGAGAAATGGAGTCGGGATGAAGCCAGCGGGAGACTTCAAACTGAAGGTCCCCGCCGATCAGCTCGGATTAAGAAAAATGCTGCGAAGAAGTCTGCTCTCTATGCCATCTCTCTTCCAACTCAACCTCCGCCGTATGCTCTGAAGTTGTCGCAGAAGAAGTTGAAACAGCGCCAACGTCGGAACTATCATCAAATGATTGGGGATTCAATGATACATCTTTTGCGTATTAATACTGCCATACCATCACTTGAGGATGTTCGAAATAGCCCGCTTGCCAAGTTCATAAAGTTTGCAGCCTCAGATTCGGATTTCACTGAAAATGACATTGACAATCTCATTGTGAAAATGGTGCACCCACTCTTTCTGAAAGCACTAGCCGCCGCCAGCAAGGAAGACAATCCAAATTGGACCCAGGCTATGAATGGCCCCTTTGCTGACGAGTTTTGGAAAGCAGCATGCAAGGAGATTGAAACGTTGGAAGCGATGGGTGCTTGGGAGGTCATGGATTTCATTAAAGGCATGAACGTTATTGACTCAACATGGGCATTCAAGATCAAGCGATATCCAGATGGGAGAATTAAAAAGTTCAAAGGTCGATTTTGTGCAAGAGGAGATCAGCAAATCGAAGGAGTTGACTTCTTTGAAACTTATGCTCCAGTCGTTCAATGGACCACGATTCGCTTGATGCTGGTGTTGGAAGTTTTGCTCGATCTCAAGTCGAAGCAAGGTGATGTGACTGCTGCGTTCTTGCATGCCACCATGGGAGAAAATGAAAACGTCTTTGTTCGAATGCCATTGGGATTCAGACAGCAAGGAAAGGTTCTGAAGCTCAAGCGGACATTGTATGGACTTCGTCAATCACCACGGGCATTCTGGAAGTATATGGTTGAGAAAATGGAGCAGTGTAATATGCCTCAATCTGAGTTTGATCCGTGCCTCTTCGTTGGAGAAAAGGTCATTTGCATCTGCTACGTTGACGATATCATCTTTTGGGCTAAGGATGAAGCTGATATTCATAATCTTGCCATGCAACTGCGTGACGTTGGTGTTGATTTGGAGCAAGAAGATGATGCTGCTGGATTTCTTGGTGTGCGTATGGAGCGTGATCCTACCACCGGTTTGCTCGAGATGAAGCAAGAAGGCCTCATCAACAGAGTCATCGAGGCAATGGGCTTAGATGTTGGAATAATCTCTCCGAAATGGACACCTGCAGAGGGATCGCCTCTAGTCAAGGATGCAGAGGGAGAGCCATCCGATCCGAGTTTTAGCTATAGCAGTGTTGTTGGAATGCTGTTGTATCTCTCTGGGCACTCACGGCCGGATATCGCCTATGCCGTGAATTGTGCAGCAAGATACATGTTTAATCCAAAGAAATCGCATCAAGAGGCACTAAAACGGATTGGAAGATATTTGAAGGCAACCCGTGATCGTGGTCTTGTCATCAATCCTTCCTCGAATTTGAAAATTGATGCCTATCCCGATGCAGATTTCGCGGGTATGTACGGCTATGAGAAGCATGATGATCCGTCATGTGTAAAGAGTCGTACTGGTTTTGTGATTAATGTTGCAGACTGCCCGGTTCTTTGGCAGTCAAAGCTTCAGACGGAGACTGCGCTGTCGACGATGGAAGCGGAAATCGTTGCTTTGGCCCACTCGTGTTGTGAATTGTTTCCCATCATGGATCTTGTTCATTCGGTTGGTCCTTCTGTAGGCCTCCAGGTAGACGAGACAACTATGCACGTTTCGATTCATGAGGACAACGCCGGAGCCCTGATTTTAGCTGATACTCTTCCACCCCAGCACACTCCTCGAAGCAAACATTACCACATCAAAACCATCTGGTTCCGCGAGTCAATTAAGAAACGTCTCATCAAGCTGAAGAAAATCGAGACGATTGAGCAGCTTGGGGATCTTTTTACAAAGCCTCTACCCCGTGCGACTTTTGAATATCTTCGAAAGAAGCTCATGGGTTGGTAAGTACAAATTTTCTCTTGAGAGGGAGTATTGGGATTCTCCTACAAAGAAACCCAGTAAAATTCCACTTCCACCTGGAACCTTTAACGGGCTGATCGAATCAATCCCAATCGATCAATCCCACTCGATCAATCCCATCCGCATCGTGAACACTTCCTGAACATGATGAGCTGTTTTGATCGACATTAGTGATTAGTTTAGTGAATGATAGAGCGGCCGATGGGATTGGGTATCCCAGTTAGGAGTGACCGCTCGATCACGTTTGCATCGTTTGTTTTGCAATAGAAAATTTGTAAATGAAATTATAAAATCAATTGTTTGCGTACGAGCGTTTTCTACGAACAGATCATCGTTTATTTTACCATCGTCAATTTTACCCCAATTCCAAGTAGTTACGAGCCCAAAACCGTCTTTGATCTGACCTCCAAAGTACAATATTGATTTTATCCGGTCGACTCCGATACCGTCGATTCTACGAGACTTTGAAATTTTCATCGCGTGCGATTCTTTGGCTATCTGCAGCAGCCAAAGAATACGGAGAGATATTGCGATTATTGCCACTTTCTCCACGATATTATTATTATTATTTTCGACGAGTCATCCACCGTCGTCAGTTGGGTGCAAATCGGTTACGAATCTAGTCTCATTCGATCGACTGCACTCCCATTAGCATCAAAATGTCGAACGAAGATATTTTGAATCCTCCATCGGATCCTTTTGAGGAAGGGATTCTCGAAGATACTACCAACAACAGCGGAGATGAAAAGCTTGCTAGTGATGAGGAGCAAATCTTTCAAACTCCTGGTCCTGTGAATACAAGGTTCAAGTCACCACCTCCGCTCGATCTACGTGGTAGTAGTACTACCTTTCAAACATTTAGGTCCTCGAATGTGACGGTGAACCCATCCATTCCCGAGGTGCCAACTTTTGCAAGTCTTCGAGCATCGGTTCCCGTTCCCTATGCTGATGCTAATGCAAGCATAAACGCCACCCAGGCGGAGTATGCTACTCTTTTTGTTGCTCCTTCCAAAGTTGCATCGTACAATCAACTTGGAAGTGCAAATATCCTGTGCCCCATCTCCAAGCGCAATGCCAATGGCCCCAAGATGTTTGAGGTCTACGCAAAGGCGGCAACGGAACCAATTGAAGAAAAGTTTGGGGCCGAAAATTACATGGTTGTTGGGATGGAAGCTGTGGATTCGGGCGATCAAATTGCACAGCAATACATCCAGCAGAGATACGTCAGCAATACGGCGAAATTGAAAGAAGTGTACCAACGTATTTTGGATTATGATATGTTTCCAATCGTAAGAGTTCCAACAACTCTTATCTCCGACGACCCTCAAGTTCCATTCAGTCAGCGTTTTGGCCTGGTGCGAGTTTATCTCTTCTCTCATGCAAAGAGTATCCCCTGGAAAGTGGTGCTGGTTTGGCAGCTTGCAGTCAACCTGCAGGCCATGGGGCCGGATCATCTTGTTAGCAGCCAATGGCTGTACCAATTCCTCCATGCCTCATGCACTCCAGAGCTGAGGAAGATAATTGATGATATGTTCATGAAACTCGACCATGGCTACCAGGGTGGAATCGTCTATGGATGGATGTTGTGCAACCAACTTTTCAAGTACAATCGTGATACGGCAGCTGCGCTCAAGAAGTTCATCAAATTATTCGAGACCAAGGGCCTCCGTCGTTACAAAGGAGAGAATGTCAATTTGGCGAGGGAGGAGCTTCTAGTGGTGTGTGAGCGTTTATCGGAAGTAGATGATTTGCCAAAAGAGACCCCAGTTGATATCTTAACCGGATTGACTCTTTGCTCAGTGGAAGAGTTCAGGACCCTATTCGAATCCTTCCTCCAAGATGCGAAAAAGCAAGCCTTGCTGACATTGTATGAGCCGGAGAAAGTCAATATTTTGAACGAAATTCAGCTGATACTTTCGAATGCTCTCGAGGCATACTGCACCTTGTGTCAATCTGGAAACTGGAACGTACCGAAAAACCACAAGTTACATTTTGCAGGGAAACGCGGTGATGAACGCAAATCGAATCCATGCTGGAATTGTGGAAAGCTAGGATGCACCCCGAACACGTGCAAACAGCCGCGAGATGATGCCAAGATAGCCGAAAATCGTCGCAAGTACTACGAAGGCCGTGGAAAAGGGAAGGATGCCGGTAAGAAGCTAGTAGAGGGCAACTATGAACGAGAGAAGTGGAGTACTCCTGCAAAGGGCGGCCCTGGTGTGAGATACATTGGTGGAGTCCCTCATGCTTATTGTGGTAAGAAGTGCAATGGATCCGAGTGTGGTTGGAACACCACACATAGCTCCAAATACCACCAAGCGTGGAAACGAGACCCATCTTTTGATTTGGCAGCCTTCAGCCCAAATCACGAGCTTTGCCTGGCCAAAAAGCCATCAAACTCGGGAACATCGTCGACTGCCTCCTCTTCTCTTACTGCTACGAACACTACTGGAAATGGCAAGCAGGAACTACTTGCCAAGATCTCCGTCATTGAGGATTCCATCCACGGCGATGAAGCTCGATCGGCACTCAATATGATCAAGATGTTTTTAAACTGATTTGGCCAAGTATTTCTGGTTGCTTGTCGCCATCGTTTAAAATCATTCCAGAGTTCATCGTTCTATATTTCATGTCGGTCGCCTACGTTGTCTACATTCTGTTCTCGTTGGGAGCTCAAGCCTACAATCAAGCCCACAAACATCTTTCCCACAAAAGTCACAAGTTTCGTCGTCGACGCCTCCCTTACCACCTCCATCAACGTTGTATTAAGAGAGGGCATGCTACACTCATGTGCATGTATTTGGCTGGATATTATCAACTGTTAAATGGATCTGCCTATTCACAAACTTCACGCAGCGGAACTTCAAACTGTCTGCATCTTGAATCGGCCATTCCAGAAATTGAACTATCGGAGTTTTGCAACAATCTCAATCCACTGTCATTCGTGAAGTTGTTGTCAAGCTCACCGTCTGCAGATGATCATGTCGCTTCAGCACAGTCGGTTGTTGATCGAATGATTCATTATCAGGCTCGTTTGTGCGGATCTACCACGACTACAACAAACAAACCCACCTTGGACCCGGTGACCATTCCGCTTGTTTACGACACTGGTGCATCTCATGGTCTGACTCCATTTAGGCAGGATTTCATGGATTTTCGAGAATGTCGCATCCCAATCAAGGATATTTCTAAGATGAATTATGTGACAGGAATCGGCACAGTTTTGATGAAGCTCCCTGCTACAAACGGAGATACGGTGGTCGTCCCTGGAATTTCATATCTACTTCCATCTGCTGAGATCCGACTGTTTAGCCCACAAACATACCATCAGCGATACGGAGGTTCCAGCACAGTCACTGCTAAGGAGGCGTTGTTACATTTGCCACAGCAGACAGATATTCCCATTCGTCATGATGTGTCGTTTCCAATTACGCCTGAAACGTCAAATGTTCCAATTCTTCCGGATGTTTTCTTTGCTGATGCAGTCAAGTTTGGACCCGAATTCCGAATAGCTCGGCACACGGTGAATTTTCTCTCACCAGAATCTCTAGCAGTTGATGAATTTGAATATGAGTTCACTCAATTGGCATCCATGTTGAATCCTTGTGTGTCCGATATCGCAAATGAAAATTTGTCCAGTGCACAGAAGGAACTTTTGCTTTGGCACTGGAAGCTTGGGATAAATATGCAACGAATACAGGAGCTTATGCGTCCTACCCAGTCAATTGATCGGAATGGAGAGAAGCGCCTCATGCCATGTGTCATCGTTCCAAAATTTCCTACTGCTGCAAATTGTGCTATTCCTCGCTGTCAGACATGTGAACTAGCACGAGCTAAACGTCGTAATCCCGAGGTGATGAGACAACAAGCCATCAAAGAAAAGGAGGGTATTTTAGCAGCTGATCGATATGAACCTGGCGATTTTGTTTCTATGGATCAATTTGTCTGCCACACTCCTGGACGTCGATATGAAGGCTTTGGTCGAGAGGGAGTCAACAATCGCTTCCACGGTGGAACCATTTTTAATGATGCTGCCACTGGTGCGATTTGGGTTGAAAATCAAGTCTCGCTTGGAGCTGGTGAAACTATTGGTGCGAAGGAACGATTTGAGGAGTGGATGTTTGAACACGCCACCGTTGATGTTAAGCATATTCACAGTGACAATGGAGTTTTTGCTGCAAATGAGTTTCGTGACGACTGCAAGGCCAAGAATCAGAAACAAACCTTTTCGGGTGTTGGCGCACATCATCAAAATGCTAGGGCGGAGCGCGCAATACAAACCATTATGTACATGGCTCGCTCTTTCATGATTCATGTGTCTCTTCGTTGGAATGATCAGCATGTTGATGATATCTGTCTTTGGCCGTTTGCAGTTCGCCACGCGGTTTGGCTGTATAATCGATTACCCAACCGAATAACAGGCCTCACTCCACTCGAGTTACTGCACAAAACTCGAGCTGATCATCGTGATTTACTTCGGGCGCATGTTTGGGGATGTCCAACATACGTACTTGATCCAAATCTCCAAGACGGCAAGAAGATTCCCAAGTGGAATCGTCGTGCCCGCCTTGGGCAGTTTCTGGGGTTTTCTGATGAGCACTCGTCTTTGGTTGCAAACGTCCGTCATCTTGGCACTGGTCATGTTAGCCCTCAATTTCACGTCGTGTTTGATGATCATTTTCACACCGTCTTTGGAGATGGGGAGCGCAACGAGTTCACTGATGCCATTTGTGATTTGCTATGGAATTCGAACCGGGAAATTTATGCCGAGGATGAATTTGATGAAGATGGAAATCTTATTTACTCGCCACCTCCTCTTGATAATGTGTGGTTGAATGAAGAAGAGCGCCGTGACCGTCGTACTCGTCTCCTTGAACAGCGTGAACGCCGTGACCGTGTAATTCGTCGCCTACGAGATTCTGTCCCTGCTACTACCTCACCAAATCCGCGCAGAATTGAAAATGTACCAAATTTGATTGAGACTTCTGATTCTGACTCTGATTCTGACTTTTCTACGGATGATTTGGATCCTCCACCCCCACCAGCAGATGTCGGATCAGAGGGAGATGCGGATGTGCAGTTCGAATCAGAGGGAGTTGTGCCTACAGAGAGTCCTACTTCGAAGCCTTCTACAGTCAGTCCTACTTCGTCGCCAACTACTACGAACAGTCCTACTTCAAAGCCTACTGCTCAACGAAAACGTATCCGTTGGAATGAGGTCAATGTTGATGAGAAATGGAGTCGGGATGAAGCCAGCGGGAGACTTCAAACTGAAGGTCCCCGCCGATCAGCTCGGATTAAGAAAAATGCTGCGAAGAAGTCTGCTCTCTATGCCATCTCTCTTCCAACTCAACCTCCGCCGTATGCTCTGAAGTTGTCGCAGAAGAAGTTGAAACAGCGCCAACGTCGGAACTATCATCAAATGATTGGGGATTCAATGATACATCTTTTGCGTATTAATACTGCCATACCATCACTTGAGGATGTTCGAAATAGCCCGCTTGCCAAGTTCATAAAGTTTGCAGCCTCAGATTCGGATTTCACTGAAAATGACATTGACAATCTCATTGTGAAAATGGTGCACCCACTCTTTCTGAAAGCACTAGCCGCCGCCAGCAAGGAAGACAATCCAAATTGGACCCAGGCTATGAATGGCCCCTTTGCTGACGAGTTTTGGAAAGCAGCATGCAAGGAGATTGAAACGTTGGAAGCGATGGGTGCTTGGGAGGTCATGGATTTCATTAAAGGCATGAACGTTATTGACTCAACATGGGCATTCAAGATCAAGCGATATCCAGATGGGAGAATTAAAAAGTTCAAAGGTCGATTTTGTGCAAGAGGAGATCAGCAAATCGAAGGAGTTGACTTCTTTGAAACTTATGCTCCAGTCGTTCAATGGACCACGATTCGCTTGATGCTGGTGTTGGAAGTTTTGCTCGATCTCAAGTCGAAGCAAGGTGATGTGACTGCTGCGTTCTTGCATGCCACCATGGGAGAAAATGAAAACGTCTTTGTTCGAATGCCATTGGGATTCAGACAGCAAGGAAAGGTTCTGAAGCTCAAGCGGACATTGTATGGACTTCGTCAATCACCACGGGCATTCTGGAAGTATATGGTTGAGAAAATGGAGCAGTGTAATATGCCTCAATCTGAGTTTGATCCGTGCCTCTTCGTTGGAGAAAAGGTCATTTGCATCTGCTACGTTGACGATATCATCTTTTGGGCTAAGGATGAAGCTGATATTCATAATCTTGCCATGCAACTGCGTGACGTTGGTGTTGATTTGGAGCAAGAAGATGATGCTGCTGGATTTCTTGGTGTGCGTATGGAGCGTGATCCTACCACCGGTTTGCTCGAGATGAAGCAAGAAGGCCTCATCAACAGAGTCATCGAGGCAATGGGCTTAGATGTTGGAATAATCTCTCCGAAATGGACACCTGCAGAGGGATCGCCTCTAGTCAAGGATGCAGAGGGAGAGCCATCCGATCCGAGTTTTAGCTATAGCAGTGTTGTTGGAATGCTGTTGTATCTCTCTGGGCACTCACGGCCGGATATCGCCTATGCCGTGAATTGTGCAGCAAGATACATGTTTAATCCAAAGAAATCGCATCAAGAGGCACTAAAACGGATTGGAAGATATTTGAAGGCAACCCGTGATCGTGGTCTTGTCATCAATCCTTCCTCGAATTTGAAAATTGATGCCTATCCCGATGCAGATTTCGCGGGTATGTACGGCTATGAGAAGCATGATGATCCGTCATGTGTAAAGAGTCGTACTGGTTTTGTGATTAATGTTGCAGACTGCCCGGTTCTTTGGCAGTCAAAGCTTCAGACGGAGACTGCGCTGTCGACGATGGAAGCGGAAATCGTTGCTTTGGCCCACTCGTGTTGTGAATTGTTTCCCATCATGGATCTTGTTCATTCGGTTGGTCCTTCTGTAGGCCTCCAGGTAGACGAGACAACTATGCACGTTTCGATTCATGAGGACAACGCCGGAGCCCTGATTTTAGCTGATACTCTTCCACCCCAGCACACTCCTCGAAGCAAACATTACCACATCAAAACCATCTGGTTCCGCGAGTCAATTAAGAAACGTCTCATCAAGCTGAAGAAAATCGAGACGATTGAGCAGCTTGGGGATCTTTTTACAAAGCCTCTACCCCGTGCGACTTTTGAATATCTTCGAAAGAAGCTCATGGGTTGGTAAGTACAAATTTTCTCTTGAGAGGGAGTATTGGGATTCTCCTACAAAGAAACCCAGTAAAATTCCACTTCCACCTGGAACCTTTAACGGGCTGATCGAATCAATCCCAATCGATCAATCCCACTCGATCAATCCCATCCGCATCGTGAACACTTCCTGAACATGATGAGCTGTTTTGATCGACATTAGTGATTAGTTTAGTGAATGATAGAGCGGCCGATGGGATTGGGTATCCCAGTTAGGAGTGACCGCTCGATCACGTTTGCATCGTTTGTTTTGCAATAGAAAATTTGTAAATGAAATTATAAAATCAATTGTTTGCGTACGAGCGTTTTCTACGAACAGATCATCGTTTATTTTACCATCGTCAATTTTACCCCAATTCCAAGTAGTTACGAGCCCAAAACCGTCTTTGATCTGACCTCCAAAGTACAATATTGATTTTATCCGGTCGACTCCGATACCGTCGATTCTACGAGACTTTGAAATTTTCATCGCGTGCGATTCTTTGGCTATCTGCAGCAGCCAAAGAATACGGAGAGATATTGCGATTATTGCCACTTTCTCCACGATATTATTATTATTATTTTCGACGAGTCATCCACCGTCGTCAGTTGGGTGCAAATCGGTTACGAATCTAGTCTCATTCGATCGACTGCACTCCCATTAGCATCAAAATGTCGAACGAAGATATTTTGAATCCTCCATCGGATCCTTTTGAGGAAGGGATTCTCGAAGATACTACCAACAACAGCGGAGATGAAAAGCTTGCTAGTGATGAGGAGCAAATCTTTCAAACTCCTGGTCCTGTGAATACAAGGTTCAAGTCACCACCTCCGCTCGATCTACGTGGTAGTAGTACTACCTTTCAAACATTTAGGTCCTCGAATGTGACGGTGAACCCATCCATTCCCGAGGTGCCAACTTTTGCAAGTCTTCGAGCATCGGTTCCCGTTCCCTATGCTGATGCTAATGCAAGCATAAACGCCACCCAGGCGGAGTATGCTACTCTTTTTGTTGCTCCTTCCAAAGTTGCATCGTACAATCAACTTGGAAGTGCAAATATCCTGTGCCCCATCTCCAAGCGCAATGCCAATGGCCCCAAGATGTTTGAGGTCTACGCAAAGGCGGCAACGGAACCAATTGAAGAAAAGTTTGGGGCCGAAAATTACATGGTTGTTGGGATGGAAGCTGTGGATTCGGGCGATCAAATTGCACAGCAATACATCCAGCAGAGATACGTCAGCAATACGGCGAAATTGAAAGAAGTGTACCAACGTATTTTGGATTATGATATGTTTCCAATCGTAAGAGTTCCAACAACTCTTATCTCCGACGACCCTCAAGTTCCATTCAGTCAGCGTTTTGGCCTGGTGCGAGTTTATCTCTTCTCTCATGCAAAGAGTATCCCCTGGAAAGTGGTGCTGGTTTGGCAGCTTGCAGTCAACCTGCAGGCCATGGGGCCGGATCATCTTGTTAGCAGCCAATGGCTGTACCAATTCCTCCATGCCTCATGCACTCCAGAGCTGAGGAAGATAATTGATGATATGTTCATGAAACTCGACCATGGCTACCAGGGTGGAATCGTCTATGGATGGATGTTGTGCAACCAACTTTTCAAGTACAATCGTGATACGGCAGCTGCGCTCAAGAAGTTCATCAAATTATTCGAGACCAAGGGCCTCCGTCGTTACAAAGGAGAGAATGTCAATTTGGCGAGGGAGGAGCTTCTAGTGGTGTGTGAGCGTTTATCGGAAGTAGATGATTTGCCAAAAGAGACCCCAGTTGATATCTTAACCGGATTGACTCTTTGCTCAGTGGAAGAGTTCAGGACCCTATTCGAATCCTTCCTCCAAGATGCGAAAAAGCAAGCCTTGCTGACATTGTATGAGCCGGAGAAAGTCAATATTTTGAACGAAATTCAGCTGATACTTTCGAATGCTCTCGAGGCATACTGCACCTTGTGTCAATCTGGAAACTGGAACGTACCGAAAAACCACAAGTTACATTTTGCAGGGAAACGCGGTGATGAACGCAAATCGAATCCATGCTGGAATTGTGGAAAGCTAGGATGCACCCCGAACACGTGCAAACAGCCGCGAGATGATGCCAAGATAGCCGAAAATCGTCGCAAGTACTACGAAGGCCGTGGAAAAGGGAAGGATGCCGGTAAGAAGCTAGTAGAGGGCAACTATGAACGAGAGAAGTGGAGTACTCCTGCAAAGGGCGGCCCTGGTGTGAGATACATTGGTGGAGTCCCTCATGCTTATTGTGGTAAGAAGTGCAATGGATCCGAGTGTGGTTGGAACACCACACATAGCTCCAAATACCACCAAGCGTGGAAACGAGACCCATCTTTTGATTTGGCAGCCTTCAGCCCAAATCACGAGCTTTGCCTGGCCAAAAAGCCATCAAACTCGGGAACATCGTCGACTGCCTCCTCTTCTCTTACTGCTACGAACACTACTGGAAATGGCAAGCAGGAACTACTTGCCAAGATCTCCGTCATTGAGGATTCCATCCACGGC
>ENA-UPXF01000714-UPXF01000714.1-marine-metagenome-genome-assembly--contig:-NODE-714-length-12671-cov-21.421607_pt1 | contig 12671 bp, 2 predicted proteins | sample MGYA00238177_ERZ767431 | MGnify/ENA primary metagenome ERZ767431 (study PRJEB28953, sample SAMN06266262) | marine metagenome | isolation source: Columbia River Estuary | place: USA:Columbia River Estuary... | reverse complement strand
CAGTTAGGCAATGGTTATATGAGGTGGGAACGACGTTGCGAGTCTTAGAGAGAGGTACTCAGTGGGCGAACCTGGCGGAGCGTTTCATTGGCTTACTGAAGAATGGAACGAGGAATGACCTGCGTGAGTCCAATGCCCCGATGGTGTTTTGGGATTATGCTATGGAACGCAGGGTGCAGATCATGAACTTAACTGCTCGTGATACGCACAAACTCCGGGGTTTGAATCCTTATACAGTGACTATGGGTGATCAGGGCGATATTAGCAATCTTTGCAGCTTCGGTTGGTTTGAGTGGTGCTATTATTTGGAAGATCGTAAGGCATCGAGGTTTGGATTCCCTCATGCCATTGAGAGGTTAGGGAGATGTTTAGGCCCGAGCAAGAATGTAGGTAATGAGATGGCACAGTGGGTTCTTACTCAGGCAGGTCAGGTTGTTGCTCGAAGAACGCTGAGAAGATTGACTCCGCATGAATTGTCTGTGACAAATGAGACTGAACGAGCGAAGCGGCAGGCTTTTATGGAGGACATCCGCCGGAAGTTTGGTGATGCTGTAACGCTGCCACCGAAAGGGGAGATTATTCTACCGACAATTAAGGAAGAATCTGATGAGGCTCTCTATCAAATGTGGTTAGGCGATAGCTCCGACTCCAGTGGCTGGGTAGATGAAGGTGATGTCGACTTTGAAACGCTTGTTGATGATACGAAAGCAGGATGGATTCCAGAAGCGGACATTGTTGATGCTGCAGGTAAGCCTATTGCTGACACATCTTTTGGTGATTTAATGATTGGAATCGAGGTCCAGCTTCCGCAAGGGGAGGAAAAGACTGCGCTGTGTAAGGTTCTTCGTCGGTCCGTTGATAAGGATGGGAAGACTACCGGAGTCTATAACAAAGATCCAACGTTGAATACCATGCTGTATGATGTGGAGTTTCCCGATGGGATAGTGAAGCAATATGGAGCTAATATCATCGCACAAAATGTACTTGAGCAAGTGGAAGACGATGGATATTTTACAGTGAAGCTGAAGCAAATCTTGGATCATCGGCGAGAAGGTAATGCTGTGTCAAAGGAGCAGCGATATGTTACAACCCGAAATGGTCAGAAAAAGCTGCGGCAATCTACTGTAGGATGGAAGTTCCTTGTCGAGTATACCGATGGTAAGAAGCAGTGGATTATGTTGAAGGATCTGAAGGAATCAAACCCTGTGGACGTCGCCGAGTATGTGACTGCTAGGAATCTTGATGATGAGGTGGCTTTTGCTTGGTGGGTTCCCTACACTCTGAGAAAGAAAGCAACAATCATAGCGTCGGTTAAAGCACGGGCCAGAAGGAAAACTCACAAATATGGCATAGAGATCCCTACTTCGGTGGAAGATGCAATGCGGATTGATAAAGAAAATGGCAATACTCTATGGATGGAGGCCCTGGCATTGGAGGTAGGGGAGCTCTGGGTTGCGCTGCAACTTGTTCCTGATGGTGAGCCGCTACCGCCGGGGTATATTAAGGCTACTGGACACATCATCTTTGATGTGAAGATGGACTTCAGAAGGAAAGCGAGATGGGTCAAGGATGGTCATAAAACGCCTGAGCCTGAAACATCAAACTACGCTGGAGTTGTGAGCCGAGAGAGTGTTAGAATTGCTTTTACTTATGCTGCGTTGATGGGAGTGCCGGTGATGGCGGCAGATATTAGGAATGCTTATTTGCAAGCGCCGTCGAGTGAGAAGCACTATATTGTGTGTGGGCCTGAATTTGGATTGGAGAACGCTGGTAAGCGTGCGCTCATCAAACGTGCTATTTATGGAGGCCGTGTCGCTGGTAGAGATTTCTGGTTGCATTTGAGGAAGTGTATGGAGGAACTTGGATTTGAGTCGTCAAAGGCTGACCCTGATGTGTGGTTCCGTCCAGCTAAGAAGAGGGATGGAACTGAGTACATGGAATATGTTTTGTTGTATGTCGATGATGTACTTGTCGTGTCTGAGAATGCAGAGTCGATCATTCGCAATGAAATTGGGCGGCACTGGGCGATCAAAGAGTCATCTATCGAGAAACCTTCGTTGTACTTGGGCGGAAGATGTCGTGAAGTGGAATTGACTGATGGAACTAAGTGCTGGGCATTTGGATCAAGTCAATATGTGCAGGCAGCGGTGAAGAATGTTGAGGAGTGGCTTGCTAAGTCTGATCGCAAACTTCCCAAGAAAGCTGAGGCTCCCTTCAAGACTGGGTATCGACCGGAAATTGACGTCAGCAGAGAGTTGGTGGGTGACGAGGCGTCTTACTATCAATCTCTGATTGGAATCCTAAGGTGGATCGTCGAATTGGGTCGAGTTGATATTTGTTTGGAAGTTTCTTTGATGAGCAGCCATTTGGCGCTACCGAGGGAGGGACATTTGGAGGCTTTGTTTCATATCTTCGCTTATTTGCGTAAGTATCACAATGCTGAGATGCTATTTGATCCGAGCTTACCCCATGTTGATCCATCAGCTTTTCAGAGACAGGATTGGACTTTCTCCGCCATGACCGAGGAGGATATGAAGGAGGTGCTACCTCCATACATGCCCGCTTCAAGAGGTAGAGGATTTGTTATCCGTGTCTTTGTGGATGCTGACCATGCGGGGGATGAAATCACCAGGAGGTCTCGCACTGGGTTTATTGTGTACATTAATAATGCTCCTGTTTATTGGTATTCCAAGAGACAGGGGAGCGTTGAGAGTTCCACATACCAGGCTGAGTTTACTGCGATGAAAGAAGCTGCGGAATATGTGCGTGCGTTGAGATACAAGTTGCGAATGATGGGTATTCCAGTTGAGGGTGCAGCCTTTATCTTTGGAGATAATAAGTCGGTGCTGGCTAACACCATGAATCCTGGGTCTACCTTGAAGAAGAAGTGTGCGGCGGTTGCGTATCATTTGGTGCGTGAGGGTGTTGCACGAGGTGAATGGATTACAGCGTGGATTTCTACTCATGAGAATATTGCTGATCTATTGACGAAGCCGATGTCTGCCGGTGCGAAGCGCAATGGGTTCGTGAAGAAAATTCTACAACATATTTTTCGAAAGAATGATGATGATTGAGGGGTGATTACGCGGAAACGCCGAACACCTCTGTGGGCCATATCTTGTCTAGCCTCTGACGCAAGCTAGATTGAAGTTTATGGAACAGGGTGAGAGTAACGTGGGTGAACTCATCCTCCTTTAGGGTCTATGTGAAGTGATGTGATTCGTGAAATTAGAAATATTTGTGTTTTAAAGAGATGATCTGGGCCGTGAGTACAGTTGCAATCCAGCTACCAGTGGGTACTGAATTGAGGGGAGTATTTGAACTCACTGTATCGGGAGTCCTTGCATGAGGATCCTGAGCCCGTAGAGAAGAGATCATAATTCGTTGTACGATGTAAAGTAGTAATGAATTATCACTAATAGACAAGTAGTCGCATAGAGGTGATGGTCCCAGAGGGGATAATAGACCACCTGCTGCGTCTTCTAAGAGTTTATCAGACCCACACATCGAGAATTGCCTGCGGCAACTGGATGTGGCTCGGCCTCGACGTCTGGTCGAGGGAGAAGAGCATGTTGCGTCGGTGACGCGTCGGATTTGGATCTCCATGGTGACGATCGTCCGACAAATTGGACTCTAAGGCCTGCCAAAGGCGATGATGAGTATAAATAAAATGGATAGAATGGTATGGACTAGGTTGTTTCGTCATGGAAATAGCAGTCACCATAGAATAATTCAGTAGAACCATCTGAGTTGTGTTTATCACATTATTCTTAAAATTTGTAACTTATAGGCACCACTTTAGAATTGCATTCGACGGAATTAGGGCTTCGTCGTGGTCCTGTAGCTGGGGTAACCGTAACGTACGACGGTTCGAAACAATAGATCCTTGCAGCACCAGAAATACGACATTCGCCTTCATGCGGAAGAGATTAGCTACCTCAACCGCATGATGACTTGACAAGGTCTTCTTTACCCTGAGGAAGAGAATAACCACCAGTGAGCGCCCATGACTTGTTAGCTACTGCGTCGGTTAGGAGACGTGGCAACGCTGCCATAGGGCGGTAGGCCGCTAGGCGTCATCCACATGCCATAAGACGGCACCATGGTCTAACTTTTGTTTTGCATGCATGATCGGCGGCAAATAAGGATTTTGAGAAAGGGCTGGGCCGTTTGGAGCAATGACGGACAATTTTGGTTACCGGTTGAATACTTTTCGGAGTTCCACACAGGCCATCTGTTTTCTTGGAAGCGGGCATCTGTTTTGGAAGCGGGTTTCAACTACGACCACCAATTTGTGTTCTTCCACCCAACAGTCACCTCCACGGTTTCACGATTGAACGGCAACTGTAAGCCGGGCAAACAGCTTCTGTTCCAATCCGGTTAGGCAAAGAGAAGTAATTCCCACGTTAGATAACGTGAAGTAGGCCATTGCATGACTGAGCGATTAGGGTCATGCAATAGCGCTTTCGGCGACCAGATTGAGGCAGTGCCTCACTCCGACATATGCGTTGGGCTGTTGTCTGTGGCAACACCTGGCCTCTGGATTTTGTTTTGAGTGTTCTCACATTCATTTTTGGACTTTTAGTGTCTCATTTTTCTGTCAGTTTTCAACCTTTTCCCAGATTACCCAACCATGGTCGCCACCAAGAAGAAGTCATCAACTCCTCGCACCCTCTCGGTGCCTATGTATCGTCCTAAGTCTTTGTTGGATCAGACTCAACTCGAGAACTGGTTCACTGGTACCACCGTTGGTCTCCATATGACTAAGCCGCAAATGGAGGCTGTCAAGGCTCAAGGTCTCAACGATCCCAGTGATCTGTTTGATATGAGCAAGGAGGATATCACCAGGCTCTTCGAGACTCTCAAGTCTCGCACTTACGATGAAACAGGAAAACAGCTCCCAACCTACGTCCTTACTTCCAGAACTGTGTCTCGCCTTCATGTCTGTGCTGAGATAGTCAAGTACCTCTCCCTTGTCAACCGTGACATCACCTGGTCCGCCATCACTTGGGAATCTGCCCAGATTTTCAAGGAGGAGTGGAAGACCATTGAAGAAGCGGCCGCTGCTAAGGCAACGGCATCCCCCAAGTCGAAGAACGTGCCCATTATGGAGTGGATTTATTCCTTCATTGATTGGACCAAGGCAACTGTTGGAAAGAACTACTGTCCTCTATTTTACCTCATCGCTGATGAGGATGACCGTGACAAGACGAAACCTGAGGATGCTCCTCTCCTAATTCCCGGTCACCATTTTGGAGGTGATCGACGCTCGATTAAGGATGAGATAATGGCTAGGGTATCGACCAATACTGCGGCTGCCAGAAGTGACAACGAAACCCTCTTCGACGCCCTTTGTACTAGCTTTGCTAACTCTCCGTTGGCATCTACGATTGCTCAGTACAATGAAAGTAGAGATGGGGTTGCTTTGTGGAATCATATCATTTCCACTTATGCACACAGCTCTCTTCACGAAAAGGTGGGCAAAGATGCGAAGAGTTGGATGGAGACGACAAGGTGGAACGGTCCCCAGGATGGTCCTTTGTCTACTTTCGTTGATAAGCACGCCAAGCAGTTTAATATCTATGAACGAGCTTCTAGGAACTCGCGTCTGGATGAGATAAGTGAACGTCAACGGGTAACATGGTTGTTGGATGGGATCACCTCCACGGATCCTATAGTTCTGGTTGCTAAGGCCCACATCAAGGCGCAAGATGGGACAGGGGAGGATATGCGCAACAGATGGGAGCTCGCTTCGGTGCACATGAGTCAGGTTGATTATGCTGGGAAGCAGAAGGGATCTGGAAGAAGGAAGGCTAGGATGGTGGATGCTGAAGTAAGTGGCGTGAGTGCTGGTGGCGGTGGCGGCGGTAGACGTCGTAATAAAAAGGCTCGATTGGAGACTGATGCGGCGTACAAGGCCATGTTGAATTTGAAGGGTGGTACTGGGAAAACGGGTGTGGATCTCCGCTACTATGAGAAGAGTGAATTCATCAAGCTCCCAAAGAATCAGAAGAAAGAGCTGCTCGAATGGAGAGCTACTGAATTGGCCAAGCAAAATATTACCCTCTCTGAGGGGGGCAAAGGAAAGAAAGGAAAGGGTGGTGCCAGTCTCTCATCGGTGACTGCGATTGTTGCATCTCAATTTGCTATTTTGAAAGACGGTATTATTGATGAAGTCAAAGGATTGCTAGGTTCCCCAAGGAAGCCTACCCCGGAGGAAGCGGCGGCAGCGGCTGTGACGGCAGGGATTGAAGCTTATAAGAAAGCTACAGCTACGGCTGATGTTGGCTCCACCGTGTCTTTTGTCATCCCTCCCGTAGGGGAGGAAACCGCTGTGGGTACTGCTGTTGTAGGGGGAACTGCGACGGCTCCTATTGACGATGCGACAAACCCTGAATCTCCTAATGCTCTGGATATTGGATTGGATGCCAAAGTTTCTGAGGCTGCTTCGGTTGGATTACAGGGGATCTTGAAACTGAATGGAAGGAAGAATGATTGACAGGTCCCGTGCGCCGGTCAGGGGAGGCCACCTGATCGGAGTGAACGGACCCCTACTGATTTGACCTTGGATGATCGCTCTTGGCGGGCTATTATAGCGGCTGTCGATGGAAGCGTAGGGTCAGAGGGGCATCGTGTCGGAAGGCCAGGATTCTCACGGGCAGAACTTGATTCCCATGCAAACATGGTATGCTTAGGTAAGCATTGCACAGTTATCCGACGAACTGGACAGAACGTGAGAGTGAATGCATTTGCATCTGCGGTTGGCAGTTTGAAGCAAGTGCCGTTGGTTGACGCCGCGATTGTTTATGAGGATAACAACAGTCAGCAGTATCTGTTGGTGTTTTACAATGCTCTGTACATTCCGTCGATGGAAAACCACCTGATTCCGCCGTTTATTTTGAGGGAGGCTGGTTTGAGAGTAGATGAAACACCCAAGATTCAGTCAACAGATCCAGGGGAGAAGACTCACACCATATATGACCCTGGGACGGGATTGCGCATTCACTTGGGCTTACATGGCATCTTTTCTTACTTCTCGTGCCGTGCAATGACCAATGATGAGATGCGACGCTGGAGTGAATACCCTATTATTCATGCAACCCCGAAAGGTGTGTGGGATCCTTACAATTCTGTTTTTGCCTCTGAAGAAGCGGGATTTGTGGATTCATTCGGTAACTATGTACATGATATGGTGCCGGAGAAGAGGAGCTACCTTATTGATGTGAATGAGGATGATAGCTTGACCGGGCTAAGTGCGTTGACAGCCGCTTATGCAGCCCCGATGTGCGCCGAGGAATACCAAGAGCAGGTTAGCCGACAATTTGCACTAGCATCTATTATGTTGATGGATGGTGAAGGTGATATTGAAGGTCCTTCGGGATATCGGCAGCAGCTCAGCGTTGTGGATGATGATATCCAACGTGGTATTGCAAACATTGACAGCGTCCTTGTGGAAGAGGAACTGGCCAGTGCCTTGGATGAATTGCAGCTGTCTACGGCGTATGGTATCGCCGCTGGGAGTGTTTCAGCGTTTGAGATGGAGGACGATGATCTGTTTGTAGAGGGTATAGGAGCTATCATTGGTGCAGCAACAGCGACTTTCAGTGCGGTGGCATCTGGTAAGGCCAAGGGTGTGTCCCCTGAGCAACTATCGAAGTTATGGCGCATTAGTCATGCAGATGCAGAGAGGACTCTGAAAGAGACCACGCAGCTTGGAAGGTATAGCGCTGATACTACAATATCTCGGGAATTTCCTACCAACGATCGAGCGCTACGATATCGAAGACTTATTGACTCTGTTTTCTTCACCGATACAATGTTTGTTACTGGCAAAGCGAAGAGTACTCGAGGTTATACTTGTGCTCAAGTGTTTGTTTCGGATAAGGGTTTTGTCTGGGTTCATCTGATGAAGTCGGTCAGTGATTATTTGACTGCTTTGAAGGGATTCTGCAAGGAAGTCGGTGTGCCCGAGTCGCTAGTGTGTGACCCTCATAAGTCCCAAACGGCAGATGCAGTTAGGCAATGGTTATATGAGGTGGGAACGACGTTGCGAGTCTTAGAGAGAGGTACTCAGTGGGCGAACCTGGCGGAGCGTTTCATTGGCTTACTGAAGAATGGAACGAGGAATGACCTGCGTGAGTCCAATGCCCCGATGGTGTTTTGGGATTATGCTATGGAACGCAGGGTGCAGATCATGAACTTAACTGCTCGTGATACGCACAAACTCCGGGGTTTGAATCCTTATACAGTGACTATGGGTGATCAGGGCGATATTAGCAATCTTTGCAGCTTCGGTTGGTTTGAGTGGTGCTATTATTTGGAAGATCGTAAGGCATCGAGGTTTGGATTCCCTCATGCCATTGAGAGGTTAGGGAGATGTTTAGGCCCGAGCAAGAATGTAGGTAATGAGATGGCACAGTGGGTTCTTACTCAGGCAGGTCAGGTTGTTGCTCGAAGAACGCTGAGAAGATTGACTCCGCATGAATTGTCTGTGACAAATGAGACTGAACGAGCGAAGCGGCAGGCTTTTATGGAGGACATCCGCCGGAAGTTTGGTGATGCTGTAACGCTGCCACCGAAAGGGGAGATTATTCTACCGACAATTAAGGAAGAATCTGATGAGGCTCTCTATCAAATGTGGTTAGGCGATAGCTCCGACTCCAGTGGCTGGGTAGATGAAGGTGATGTCGACTTTGAAACGCTTGTTGATGATACGAAAGCAGGATGGATTCCAGAAGCGGACATTGTTGATGCTGCAGGTAAGCCTATTGCTGACACATCTTTTGGTGATTTAATGATTGGAATCGAGGTCCAGCTTCCGCAAGGGGAGGAAAAGACTGCGCTGTGTAAGGTTCTTCGTCGGTCCGTTGATAAGGATGGGAAGACTACCGGAGTCTATAACAAAGATCCAACGTTGAATACCATGCTGTATGATGTGGAGTTTCCCGATGGGATAGTGAAGCAATATGGAGCTAATATCATCGCACAAAATGTACTTGAGCAAGTGGAAGACGATGGATATTTTACAGTGAAGCTGAAGCAAATCTTGGATCATCGGCGAGAAGGTAATGCTGTGTCAAAGGAGCAGCGATATGTTACAACCCGAAATGGTCAGAAAAAGCTGCGGCAATCTACTGTAGGATGGAAGTTCCTTGTCGAGTATACCGATGGTAAGAAGCAGTGGATTATGTTGAAGGATCTGAAGGAATCAAACCCTGTGGACGTCGCCGAGTATGTGACTGCTAGGAATCTTGATGATGAGGTGGCTTTTGCTTGGTGGGTTCCCTACACTCTGAGAAAGAAAGCAACAATCATAGCGTCGGTTAAAGCACGGGCCAGAAGGAAAACTCACAAATATGGCATAGAGATCCCTACTTCGGTGGAAGATGCAATGCGGATTGATAAAGAAAATGGCAATACTCTATGGATGGAGGCCCTGGCATTGGAGGTAGGGGAGCTCTGGGTTGCGCTGCAACTTGTTCCTGATGGTGAGCCGCTACCGCCGGGGTATATTAAGGCTACTGGACACATCATCTTTGATGTGAAGATGGACTTCAGAAGGAAAGCGAGATGGGTCAAGGATGGTCATAAAACGCCTGAGCCTGAAACATCAAACTACGCTGGAGTTGTGAGCCGAGAGAGTGTTAGAATTGCTTTTACTTATGCTGCGTTGATGGGAGTGCCGGTGATGGCGGCAGATATTAGGAATGCTTATTTGCAAGCGCCGTCGAGTGAGAAGCACTATATTGTGTGTGGGCCTGAATTTGGATTGGAGAACGCTGGTAAGCGTGCGCTCATCAAACGTGCTATTTATGGAGGCCGTGTCGCTGGTAGAGATTTCTGGTTGCATTTGAGGAAGTGTATGGAGGAACTTGGATTTGAGTCGTCAAAGGCTGACCCTGATGTGTGGTTCCGTCCAGCTAAGAAGAGGGATGGAACTGAGTACATGGAATATGTTTTGTTGTATGTCGATGATGTACTTGTCGTGTCTGAGAATGCAGAGTCGATCATTCGCAATGAAATTGGGCGGCACTGGGCGATCAAAGAGTCATCTATCGAGAAACCTTCGTTGTACTTGGGCGGAAGATGTCGTGAAGTGGAATTGACTGATGGAACTAAGTGCTGGGCATTTGGATCAAGTCAATATGTGCAGGCAGCGGTGAAGAATGTTGAGGAGTGGCTTGCTAAGTCTGATCGCAAACTTCCCAAGAAAGCTGAGGCTCCCTTCAAGACTGGGTATCGACCGGAAATTGACGTCAGCAGAGAGTTGGTGGGTGACGAGGCGTCTTACTATCAATCTCTGATTGGAATCCTAAGGTGGATCGTCGAATTGGGTCGAGTTGATATTTGTTTGGAAGTTTCTTTGATGAGCAGCCATTTGGCGCTACCGAGGGAGGGACATTTGGAGGCTTTGTTTCATATCTTCGCTTATTTGCGTAAGTATCACAATGCTGAGATGCTATTTGATCCGAGCTTACCCCATGTTGATCCATCAGCTTTTCAGAGACAGGATTGGACTTTCTCCGCCATGACCGAGGAGGATATGAAGGAGGTGCTACCTCCATACATGCCCGCTTCAAGAGGTAGAGGATTTGTTATCCGTGTCTTTGTGGATGCTGACCATGCGGGGGATGAAATCACCAGGAGGTCTCGCACTGGGTTTATTGTGTACATTAATAATGCTCCTGTTTATTGGTATTCCAAGAGACAGGGGAGCGTTGAGAGTTCCACATACCAGGCTGAGTTTACTGCGATGAAAGAAGCTGCGGAATATGTGCGTGCGTTGAGATACAAGTTGCGAATGATGGGTATTCCAGTTGAGGGTGCAGCCTTTATCTTTGGAGATAATAAGTCGGTGCTGGCTAACACCATGAATCCTGGGTCTACCTTGAAGAAGAAGTGTGCGGCGGTTGCGTATCATTTGGTGCGTGAGGGTGTTGCACGAGGTGAATGGATTACAGCGTGGATTTCTACTCATGAGAATATTGCTGATCTATTGACGAAGCCGATGTCTGCCGGTGCGAAGCGCAATGGGTTCGTGAAGAAAATTCTACAACATATTTTTCGAAAGAATGATGATGATTGAGGGGTGATTACGCGGAAACGCCGAACACCTCTGTGGGCCATATCTTGTCTAGCCTCTGACGCAAGCTAGATTGAAGTTTATGGAACAGGGTGAGAGTAACGTGGGTGAACTCATCCTCCTTTAGGGTCTATGTGAAGTGATGTGATTCGTGAAATTAGAAATATTTGTGTTTTAAAGAGATGATCTGGGCCGTGAGTACAGTTGCAATCCAGCTACCAGTGGGTACTGAATTGAGGGGAGTATTTGAACTCACTGTATCGGGAGTCCTTGCATGAGGATCCTGAGCCCGTAGAGAAGAGATCATAATTCGTTGTACGATGTAAAGTAGTAATGAATTATCACTAATAGACAAGTAGTCGCATAGAGGTGATGGTCCCAGAGGGGATAATAGACCACCTGCTGCGTCTTCTAAGAGTTTATCAGACCCACACATCGAGAATTGCCTGCGGCAACTGGATGTGGCTCGGCCTCGACGTCTGGTCGAGGGAGAAGAGCATGTTGCGTCGGTGACGCGTCGGATTTGGATCTCCATGGTGACGATCGTCCGACAAATTGGACTCTAAGGCCTGCCAAAGGCGATGATGAGTATAAATAAAATGGATAGAATGGTATGGACTAGGTTGTTTCGTCATGGAAATAGCAGTCACCATAGAATAATTCAGTAGAACCATCTGAGTTGTGTTTATCACATTATTCTTAAAATTTGTAACTTATAGGCACCACTTTAGAATTGCATTCGACGGAATTAGGGCTTCGTCGTGGTCCTGTAGCTGGGGTAACCGTAACGTACGACGGTTCGAAACAATAGATCCTTGCAGCACCAGAAATACGACATTCGCCTTCATGCGGAAGAGATTAGCTACCTCAACCGCATGATGACTTGACAAGGTCTTCTTTACCCTGAGGAAGAGAATAACCACCAGTGAGCGCCCATGACTTGTTAGCTACTGCGTCGGTTAGGAGACGTGGCAACGCTGCCATAGGGCGGTAGGCCGCTAGGCGTCATCCACATGCCATAAGACGGCACCATGGTCTAACTTTTGTTTTGCATGCATGATTGGCGGCAAATTAGGATTTTGAGAAAGGGCTGGGCCGTTTGGAGAAATGACGGACAATTTTGGTTACCAGTTGAATACTTTTCGGAGTTCCACACAGGCCATCTGTTTTGGAAGCGGGATTCAACTACGATCAATTTTGTTCTTCCACCCAAGTCATCTCCACGGTTTCACGATTAAACGGCAACTGTAGTGCCGGATAAAACAGCTTCTGTTCCAGTCCGGTTAGATAAAGAGAAGTAGTTTCCACGTAGGTAACGTGGCGTACGGCCGTTCCTCTTGATTGAGCGATTAGGATCTAGAGAACAACGTTTCTGGCGAGCACATGGGGACATTCCCATCTCCCACTTTTACGTTGGGATGCTGAATTTGATTTTCATCACCTGGCTTTATGTATTGTGTCGAGCGTTGTTTTCACGCTCACAATTTTTGGACCTTTAATGTCTCATTTTTCTGTCAGTTTTCAACTCTCTCTCAGATTACCCAACCATGGTCGCCACCAAGAAGAAGTCATCAACTCCTCGCACCCT
>ENA-UPXF01000706-UPXF01000706.1-marine-metagenome-genome-assembly--contig:-NODE-706-length-12748-cov-4.291972_pt1 | contig 12748 bp, 10 predicted proteins | sample MGYA00238177_ERZ767431 | MGnify/ENA primary metagenome ERZ767431 (study PRJEB28953, sample SAMN06266262) | marine metagenome | isolation source: Columbia River Estuary | place: USA:Columbia River Estuary... | reverse complement strand
CACACATACAAGATGACGCTTTTTCTTGAAGGTGAGGTGGATGAAGAATTTGGTTGGGTAAAAGATTGCGGCGAATTAAAAGAAGTTGTACAGCCAATTCTTTTGCAGATTGACCATCGTTTTTTAAATGAAATTGAAGGATTGGAAAATCCAACCTGTGAAAATTTCACTATTTGGATATGGAACAAATTAAAACCTCAATTAAATGAGCTGATTAAAATTGAACTTAATGAAACACCGACATCGGGAGCTATTTTTGAGGGAGAGTAAGTTAGTTTAATGAGTATAGTAGTAGCCCGATTCCTAAGATGAATGAGACAATAATAGGAATTAGTAATACTTTAAGTACTTTTTCAGAATGGCGTAATTGTTTTTTAATCAGCAGCAGGAAAAATCCAAATAGAACATAGGCAATTATAATAATGAAGGATGTCATAAAAAGGGTTTAAACTGTTTGTGTTTTGATATTTAAAAGGTTTAAGCGTGCAGCTATCTCTAAAAGTTCGTCTTTACCAATTGCATATATAGTACTCATAGGGGTGTCACGATCTAAAGAGTATAACATTACAAGCTTTGGATTAATTTTTCTAACAACTTCGATCCATTTATTTAATTCTTCTCCCTTTGAGTTGTCAAACTTTTTTCCATTTATTTCACCCTTTAAAAACATCGTCTGAATAACCACTTGCTTGTTGAAAGATTCTATATTATTTAAAATGGTGGCTATTTTAAATTGCCCTTTTGGTTGATCAATAGTTTTAAGCATTATATCGCTTCCAGCATCTAGTTTAATTATAGGCAATTCGACCATGCTTAGGGCATCTTGAATTCGTTTTTTATTTAAAGTATACCCATTTGTTAAAACACTAATTTTGGATTCTGGAAAATAAATGTCACGTAATTTTATTGTCTCCCTTATTATTGAAAGAAAATTTGGATGAAGTGTTGGCTCTCCATTTCCAGCAAATGTGATTGAATTTATTTCTATTTTCTGGTTCTTACATTGTATAAGTCTTTCGCTTAATAGCTTCAAAACTATTTCTTTACCACAGAATAAGCTTTTTTCTTTTTCAGCCTTTTTAGTTAGCCCACATTCACAATAGATACAATTGAAATTGCATACTTTTTGTGTGGTTGATAATAAGTTTATCCCTAGTGAGTTACCAAGTCTTCTGCTTTTTATTGGTCCAAACACAAATTCATCAAATAGAAATGTAGACATAGTTTATTTTAGGTTTATATTATAAAATCCTCCTTTATTCGTTCTGCGTTTTTGTGAATGCTCAACAACCAAAAGTGAAATTTCTATTATGTTTTTTAATTCCAATAATGTTTGATCAATAAAGTCATTTTGATTGATCACTTTTACTTCGTTTTGAATTTTCATGAGCTCAATTTTAGCCGTGCTCAATGAGTTGTTTGATCTCTTTATTCCAACATTATCCCACATTATTTGTTGAATTTTATTTTTCAATTCAATTGCCTTTTCAATTAACGATTGAGGTGGAGATTTATAGTTAATCCACTGTGGTAAATAGTAAACTGTTTTTGTTATGTGTTTTGAAGCAGAAATCGCGCTTTGTTTCGAAAATACAAAAGCTTCTAATAAAGAGTTTGAAGCCAGTCTATTCGCTCCGTGCAGTCCTGTGCTTGCACATTCACCTGCTGCAAATAATGAATTAAGGGTTGTTTGACCATTAATATCCGTTACAATTCCTCCTCCAAAATAATGCTGTGCTGGACACACTGGAATTGGATCGATGGAAGGATTGATGTTTAGAGAGTTACATTTTTCATAGATTTGTTTGAAGTGATTCTTAAACTCATCTTCTATTAAATGGTCACATTTTAGTTGGACAAATTCTTTATTTTCCATTTCTAATTCATCATGAATCGCTCTAGAAACGATATCGCGAGATGCAAGTTCAAGTCTATCATCGTATTTTGACATGAATCGCTCATTTTTATGATTCAGAAGTTTAGCTCCAATTCCTCTAACAGCTTCTGAAATTAGAAAAACAGGATTCTCATTTTTTTGATATAATGTAGTTGGATGAAATTGAATAAACTCTAAATCATTTAGTTTCACTCCTATTCTTGAACACATCGCAATTCCATCACCTGTTGTTACTTTTGGGTTAGTTGTATATTTATAAATTTGCCCTGCCCCACCAGTTGCTATAAATGTTACTCGACTATAGAATGAGGCTAAAGTTTGTTCTTTTTCATTTAAAATAATTGCACCTTCACAACAAAAATTAGATTTGTTTTTAAGTAAATCAAGAACGAAATGATGTTTTAATAGGGTTACGTTTTTTAGCTTTTTAACTTGAGTTAATAGTGCTTTTTCAATTTCTTTTCCAGTGGTATCTTTAACATGTACGATTCTATTTTTTGAATGCCCGCCTTCCATACCTAAGTCAAGTTCATGTTGTTTGTTTTTATCAAATACTACTCCAAACTCTTCCAATTCTTTTAATACTATGGGGCCTTGATTAACAACAAATGAAACTACATTTTCGTTGCATAATCCATCGCCTGCTTTTATTGTATCTTCTATATGTTTTTTGATTGAATCTGTTTTGTGATGTACAATTGCAATTCCACCTTGTGCAAGCTCTGTATTAGATTCTGATTCCTTCCCTTTTGTAATTACAGTGACTTTACAATTTGGATGTATTTTTTTGATTTGAAGCACAAAATTAAGTCCAGCTATTCCGGACCCAATAACTAAAACATCAGTGTTGTATTTCATTTTATTTTTAACATTTTAAAGATTGGTTCTGCAGCTTTCTCAAGAATATTCGAATCAATAATTATTTCAGGTAACTCGTCTCGTAAGCAGTTTCTTAATTTTTCAAGTGTATTTACTTTCATAAATGAACATTCGCTGCACGAGCAACTATTGTTATCATAAATTGGAGCAGGAATCAACCGTGTATTTGGATTTAATTCCCTCATCTTGTAAAGTACCCCCGCTTCTGTAGCAACAATAAATTCTAAATCTGAGTTGGTTGTTACATAATCAATCAATTGAGTCGTTGACCCTACAAAACTTGCAACTTCTAAAATGTGTGATTCAGATTCTGGATGTGCAATTATTCTAGCTTTCGGGTACTTTTTATGAAGGGATAATAATTTTTCAATTGAAAATGCTTCATGTACAATACAAGCGCCATCCCATAAGATCATTTTACGGCCTGTTTGTTCATTCAAGTATTTTCCTAGGTTTTTATCAGGCGCAAAAATTATTTTTTGATTTTTCGGGAATGAATTAATAACCTTAATCGCATTTGATGAGGTGCATACGATGTCACTCATGGTTTTAATTTCTGCTGAACAATTTATATAGGTTATTACTTTGTAATCAGTATGCTTATCTAGAAATGTTTTAAATTCAATTGGAGGGCAAGAAGCTTCAAGAGAGCATCCTGCATCAAGATCTGGTAATACAACTTTTATATTAGGATTAATAATCTTTGCTGTTTCAGCCATGAAATGGACACCACAAAATACGATGATTCTTGCATTTGTTTTTGCTGCTTGTTGCGATAAACCGAGACTATCACCGGTGTAGTCGGCAATTGATTGTATTTCTTCATTTTGATAATAATGGGCTAGAATAACTGCATTTTTATCCTTTTTTAATTTCTTTATTTCAGCGATTAACGATTCTTTTGTCATTTCTCAAGTTTTATTCGACAATCAACTCCAATAATATGATCATCGAATGCTATTAATGGATTAATATCTAGCTCGTTGATTTCAGGAGCTATTTCTACTAATGCTGATAATTTTAGTATTATGTCAACAAATAAATCAAAGTTGACTCCCTCTTGACCTCTGTACCCTTTTATTAATTTGAATCCTTTTAATTCTTTTATCATATTTTCAGCTTCTTTCACACAAACTGGAAACAAACAGGATGAAAAATCATTTAATATTTCAATGTAAATCCCTCCCAGACCACAAAGGATTACATGGTTTGAATCTCCTTCTTTTTGAACTCCAACAAACAATTCAAGTCCCGTAAGCATCGGTTGAATTAAAACTGCTTCGGCATTTTCGATTTTCATTAACTCTAAAAAATGGTGTTTAGCATCATCGATATTTAACACATTTAGAATTACACCGCCGAGTTCTGTTTTATGAAGAGGTCCTACAACTTTCATTACAATTGGAAATTGAATACTTAACAATGCTTCTTCGAGTTCTTCTTCGGCACTTACATAAATTTCTTGAATAGAAGGAATTGTTGCAGCATCCATTATTTCTTTAACAGCTGAATTAGAAAGGAAACCGTTTTCATTTGATTCAATAATTTTACGAATTTTCACTACATCCATTTCGAAATCAATCTTGAAAGATTCAAACGGTTTTTTGGTGTTGTAAACTGCTGAAAGTGCTCTTCCAAGAACAACTTCATCTGGAAAATTGATATGCCCCTTCGCTATAAAATCATTTATTTCTTTGTTCGCATTAATAATAGAAGGTAAAACGGGGAAAATAGGTTTTTTGCAAATTTCTAATTTAACACTTAATACATCGTAAACATTTGCAACATCAAATAATCCAGGACTTCCAAATACTACAACCATCGCATCTATATGATCAAATTTGTGCTCACAATAATCTATTATAATGCCTAGTTGTTCTGCTGTTCCGGTTGCTAAAAAATCGATAGGGTTCGATACTGAGGATCCAGGGTGTAAGTAGCATAATAATTTATTTGAATTTTCATCGTTGATTTCCGGAACTTGTAAACCTCCTTCGTTCAGTGTGTCTGTTAACATTACAGCTGATCCACCGGCATGCGTTATTACAGCGATGTTTTTGCCTGTAAGTTTTTTGTAGTAAAAAATGGATGCAACGCTGAGTAGTTCTTCTCGACTACTGCAATATACAATCCCAGCTTTTTTAAAGATTGCTCTAACAAAAACATCTGAGCTAGACAAAGCCCCAGTATGCGACTGTGCTGCTCGACTTCCATCTTCAGATTTCCCAGATTTAATGGCAGCAATTCGGACTCCTTTTTTGATTAATGATTTAGCGTGTTTGATGAGTTTGCTAATATCTTTGATTGTTTCAATGTATAATAATTTGATTTTTGAATCTGTCTGCTCGTCATAGTTTAAATCCATATATTCAAGAACATCTTCAGCTGATATTTGTGCCGCGTTCCCAACAGAGAATACATTATTAAATTTGAGACCTAATGGTATGCCTGCCTCCATTAAAAACACAGCTGTAGCGCCCGAACTTGAGATTAAATCACATCCATTTTTAGCTTTAACGGGTATCGGTGTAGTAAAAATTCCGTTATAATTTTCATTTAAAAATCCGATACAGTTTGGGCCTATTAAGCAGGCATTGTGTTTGTTTATTATTTCAGTAATAACATCTTCTATTTTTTTGCCAGCGATACCGGCCTCAGAAAAACCTGCTGAAAGTATAATGAATGCCTTCGTTCTTTTTTGTTCTAGCAATACTCGTATTACATCTAAGCATTTAATAGCAGGAATTGCAATTATTGCACATTCAATGTTTGGCAATTCTAAAACAGATTCATAACACTTAAGTCCTTGAACAATACTCTCTTTTGGATTAACGACTGATAAATCTCCAGAATAATTTCCAGTTATAATATTATTCAAAATTTTCCCGCCGGGTTTACTTAGATTATTGGACCCGCCCACAACAACAATACTTTTTGGACGAATAAGAGAGTTATTTATCATAAATGAAAGTTTTGTAAAAGTAAAACTGCTCTATATTTTAAGTTATGATATTGCTCATGTATACGCCGAACCATTCGTGCTGAAGGAATGCATGGTTTGGCATGATTTGAATCATTCATTCATCTCATATTCTATTATAAGTTTGACGAAATTATTAATGTGCTTGATAGAAAATTGCAAAATAGAATTGTAATCCTGATTTTGGTTGTTTTGGTCTGTATTTATAACGGATTCTTATATTTTAATAAAAACTCATCCACAACCACCTTTATGAGTAAATCATCCATAAATGGTGAAGACTTATGGCAGAAGAATAATTGTGCTGCATGTCACCAATTGTATGGTTTAGGGGGCTATTTAGGTCCAGATTTGACAAATATCATAAGTGACACCCTAAAGGGAGATAAATATGTAGCAGCATTCTTAAATAGTGGAACTAAATCAATGCCTAAATTTCATTTTTCTGAAAGAGAGAAAGAGGAAATAGTTGCTTTTTTAACTCATGTTGATAAAACTGGGTTCTACCCAAATAAAAATGCTCGCATCAGAAAAGATGGATGGGTTGAAATAGAATATAAATAGACTATATGAAACGTGATTTTTCATTATTATTCATCCTTCTAGGACTAATAGCTTTAGTTATAGGTGTGTTATTTGGGCTGTTAATTTCAATGGTGTATATTTTCCCAGGTTTCTTTAAGGACATTGTACCATTTAATCAATTACGGCCAATGCATACTAGTTTTGTGATTTCTTGGATTATTTTAACAGCAATAGGAGGGATATACTATTACATCCAGCATGAAGAAAAGTTGCAATTGTTTTCCAGAGAATTAGCAAAATGGCATTTCGCAATTTATTTTGCAGTAGCTCTAATTATTCCTTTTTCGCTATTGACAAATAAAATGGGAGGGCGTGAATATCTTGAATTTACACCAGTTTTAATACTTCCGATATTAATGGGGTGGGTTTTCTTTGGAATTAATTATTACAAAACTCTTTTTAAAAGTGTTAAAAATTGGCCAGCATATTATTGGATGTGGGGAATTGGGATTGCTTTTATGATTTTTCATTTATCTGAGTCAAATTTTTGGATGTTTGATTCTTTCCGAAAAGATTTTATAAAAGATATTTCTGTTCAATGGAAATCATATGGTTCTTTTGTTGGAAGTTGGAATATGTTGGTTTATGGAACGGCATTGTATTTAATGTCAAAAATTAAGGATGATGTGAAAATAGCAAGAGGTAGAACCACCTTCTTTTTTATGTTTTTAGGTCTTACTAATTTAATGTTTGGTTGGGCTCATCATACTTATATTATTCCAACTCAACCCTGGATAAGATATGTAGCCTATGCAATAAGCATGACAGAATGGATAATTTTTATAAAAATTGTTTGGTCATGGCGAAAATCTTTAAGTAAATCGGATAAAACTACTAACTCAATGGCTTATAGATTCATTTTAGCAAGCGATTTCTGGGTGTTTGTGAATTTGGTGATGGCGCTTTTTATGTCCATTCCATCGGTTAATTATTATACGCATGGAACTCATATAACTGTTGCTCATTCTATGGGGACTACAATTGGAATAAATACAATGATTTTATTTGCATCGGTTAGTTTTATTTTAAGCCGATCAAAAGCGAACTGTAAAAATAACCAAGTGTTTCAGAAGTTTTCATTTTATTTTTTAAATGGATCACTCTTCATTTTTTGGTTGATGTTAATCGTATTAGGATTATTAAAAATTGACGCAGGCAATGCGGCAGCTGGCAGTACATCTTTGTTGGAAAGTCAAGCAATTTATTATATCGTATTCGTGTTTACGGGATTGCTGTTATTTATTTCAATTTTATTGATTGCAATTCCTATGATTTATCGTTTAGAACCTATTTGCACGACATTGTTGTATCCAAAAACAATACAGGATGAAATAGACTTTATTGAAGAGGCGGAGAATTAACTATCCGTAAATGCTAATTCGTTCAATTTCTTTTCGGAAGGTACAATGATATCTTTGTTTGATAATTGAATCATTCCTTCTTTTTGTAGCTGAGCCAAAGACCTGATTACAGATTCATAGGTTGTACCTACCATTTCAGAGATTTCCTTACGTGTTAATGTATAAGCAAGTGTTTTTGAATCGTTTGCAAATCCGAATGCATTAATGTTCTTAATTAAGGCTTGTGCAACCAGGTTTTTTACAGGATATTGATTTGACATAGTTTCTGAATTACACAATTCATTCGCGAAAAACATCATCATAAAAAAGGCAAATTCAGGATTTGTTTTAACCGTTTGATTGAAAATATCCAAAGGCATAAATAGCGCTTTTGTATCGTCTAGAGCGACAGCAGAAATTGTGTATTTAAACTCTCCTCCAATTCCACGATGTCCGACAATATCATTATTCGAAGCTAAACGAATTACACGATTTTTATCTTTTGAGATTGGCTTAACAATTTTAACTTTTCCACTTTCGAGAATGAATACACCCTTTACTTCCTCGTTAACATCGAAAAGTAAATCATTCTTTTTAAAATCAAAAAATGTACTATGAAAATAAATAAATTCTTGAGATTCTTTTGAGCAATATTTATTTATTAATGTATTCATTTCTATCCACCAATTGTAGTCATCGATCTATTTGGGTGCGCATTTACTGATTCATCCGAAAAATCTATCATACCACCTCTTTCTTTGTGTTTTTCTTTAATAGCCTGACGAATTAACCCTTCAACTGATTCATTATTTCGATAAGCCTTTAATAAGTCAGCTTCATCGCTTGAAAACAAACAGTTTTTAATTTTTCCATCAGCGGTTAATCTAATTCGATTACATGTATCGCAAAATGGATTTGTAACCGAACTAATAATAGCAAAAGTACCAACACTATTTAATAAACGAAAATTTCTTGCAGTATCATTTTTATGATCTTCAATTTTAAGATAGGAGTTAGCTCCTAGTTTTTCATCAATTTCATTGAGGATTGCCTTGTAAGACACTTTTTTATCCCAATTCCAATTATTGCCATCAAAAGGCATGAATTCAATGAATCGGACATGAATCCGTTTCTTCTTAGTGAGATTTACAAAGTCAATTATTTCATCATCATTTACACCTTTAATGACAACGACATTTAGTTTTACATGGAAATCATTTTGGATGAGAAGTTCAATGTTATCTATAATTTTTTTAAAATAATTTCTCCGTGAAATATTGTCGAATCTTTCTTCAATTAATGAATCTAAACTAACGTTAATCGATTTAACACCGGATTCTTTCAAAACATCAATAAAACGATCAATAACTACTGCATTGGTGGTTATTGCTAGTTCAATTGGGAGCTTACTCAATTCTCGAATAATAAATTCAGCATTTTTTTTAATTAAGGGTTCTCCACCTGTTAGTCTAATTTTTTTTATTCCTAGGTCTACAAATGTTTTCGCAATCGCTAATAATTCTTCTGAAGACATAAATTCCTTTTTATCTCTTAATTGAATGCCTTCCTCAGGCATACAATAAAAGCATCTAAGATTACATCTTTCAGTAAGGGATATGCGCAAATAATCATGCGTTCTCCCGAAATTATCAACAATATTTGTAGTGTTAACCATCTTTTAAAGTGAATCAAGTTCTTCGGTTGACATTAGCTGCATGGCAAGGGGGAATAATGTTTCATCTTCCCTAAAGATATGTAATCTTATTAATTCTGCTAATTCTCTTCCATTATTATAGGCTAAATCAAACGTTATTCCTTTAGATTCAAGATCTCTCAATCTAGAAGCTAACCCTAACAAGTTAAACGATAAAGTTGCTAATTGAATGAAAGAATGATGATCGTCTTCCATTAAATTTATTGCAGTATTAGGCTCCTTTCCTTCTCCATGCTCACCAGATTCAATAAGGCGTTCATGTAATATTCTGAAGAAGTCTTTTTCTTCTTTAGTGTTGTGAGGAACGATGTGATTGTCGAAATATTTAAAAAAAGTATTGAATTTCTCACTAATTTCTATTGTAAACAGAAAGCCGCTTTCTTTGAATGTAAGCAGAGTTTTATCGAATTCATCAACTTTGGTAATCACTTCTTTATGCTCATCCATTAAGCTTTTAATGAATGGATGCATGGCATCATAATCGGCACCAATAACTCTAGATGTATCGTAAGCCTCGGGTGGGTCCATCGGAGAATATTCTTCGATATTATCATCTTTCTCCACCGTTCTTCTTATTGGATCTTCTTCTTTGAGTTTCTTTTTATGGTTTTTTGTCTCTGAATCGACTTTTCCAACTCTTTTACCTGACGTTTTATCTATAATTTTCATGCTTTTTATTTCACCGTTATATTCTTTTGTAAAGTACGGTATATGAATCGTGTCGTAAAATGATATGAATCATATTTTAATGAAAAAGTGCAGCACCTAAATGCTGCACTAACTTTAACTAAAACTAAATTGTGTAGTTGGTTTGTTGTTTATTTAGTTAAAAATGTTGGCTTGAAAATAACCATAACATAAGCCCAGTTGTTGATTTGATCAACTCTACCTTTTCCAGCATCAGGGCCAGTTGTATAGGTGACTCCTTTCAAAGTTGCTAATGTTTCTGTTGCTAACATGTGTGAGTATCCAGCTTTAACACTGACACTTTTGTTAATCTTAGTTCCAATAGATAAATCGAATTCTGTTCCTAACATTGGATTCATTGCTTTTATGTTTCCATTAGTCGCTAATTCTACTTGGTCTAAAACATCATTTGCTGCTAAGAATAAGTGTGTAGCAAGTCCGAAAGTCCAGTCTTCTTTTTTGTAATTTAATTTTAAATATGCATCTTGAAGACCAACGTTTCCATGAGCTGAACCCACGTAGAAGTAATCCATAAATCCATTAAATTTATGATTTGTTCCAAAAAATGGAGTAAAAGAATGTGCTTTTTCAGAATAAGCAACAGTTGTGTCTGTTTGAGAAGTACCAGATTGCATTTCAAACCCAATCCCTGCACTGAAATTATCTGACACTTTATAGTTCGCTTCAAGTCCAACTAAATATGCAGACAGTGGTGTAACTGGTGTAACTTTTGGACTCCCCATTTGATAATAACCATTAAGAGCGAAGTTTAATTTATCAAATTTAAAATTTGTATGTGTACCAATTGTTTGCGTATAGTTAATTGCTTTATGAGGGTTTCCATCAGTATTAATTACATTAACTTGTTGCCCTAAATTCATGAACAATAAACTCATGTTTATTTGTTGCGTTAAATCTGTATTAAACCAAACTGTTTGCATGTCCCTGTAACTGTTTGCAAGGTTATAATCAGTACCAACTAAAGCATATTTCTCTTGGTTAAATGCTAAAATCACGTCTAGTTTTGTTTTTTCAGTATTGTATTGAAGCACTGCAGCATCATGACTTCTAGCTTGCATTAACCAATCAACATTACCTAAAATACGATCATCATCATATTTTAATTCTTGTCTACCGAGTTTTAACCCTAGCTTTTCGTTGAATTTTGCTTTTGCCCATGCTTCATGTACAGAAAGAAAACCATCCGTTGTATTTAATTGAGCTGTAGATCCCCATGTTCTAACATCTTGTGCGGAGAAAAAGAAGTCGAAATCTTCCATTTTGTAACTAGCAATAATTCTAGTTCTTTGTGATACAGAAAATGCAGATGCTTGATTCGTGTCCGCAACACTTTTATATCCGTGGTTATATTCAGCACGAGGGATAAGTTGACCGCTTAATGTGAATTGGCCAAAACAAGATGTGCCAATAATCACTGCGGCACCTGTTAAAATTAATTTGTTTAAACTTTTCATAACAATTTATTTGTTGATTTTAAATGTGGAACAAGCTTTTGTTTTAGCGCTTGCTCCAATATTTTCTGTGATATAAATTAAATCAAGGATTGTCGAATTCTCTCTTTGGTCCTTGGTAGTACCACCAGTTGAGAATTAAGCAAATTCCATAGTAAACAGCAAATCCATAAAGAGCAACTTCAGCAGTTCCATTTTGAATTTGTTGTCCGAATACTTTTGGAATAATGAATGCACCATAAGCAGCAATGGCAGCAGTCCAGCCTAAAACAGGTCCAGCTTTTTCTTTGCTAAATATGTATGGAATACTTCTAAATGTAGAACCATTTCCAATTCCTGTTGTAATGAATAACACCATGAAACATCCAAAGAATGGCCACCAGTATACTTCAGGAGAACTAGCAGCTTTAGCTTGAACTATAAAATATGCAACTGAAAGGGCAGCAATGATTTGGAAAATAGTACTCCACATCGTTACTTTCGCTCCACTGTTAACCTTGTCAGATAAAATACCACCTAAAGGTCGAACTAATGCGCCAAGAGCTGGTCCAATAAATACCCATAACATGAAGTTTGGGGCATTAGGATTAATGTATTCTGGGTTTGAAGCATCTGTGTAGACAAAAATATCTTGACATAATTTTGGGAATGCAGCAGAGAACCCAATAAATGAACCAAACGTCATTGTATATATAATTGTCATAATCCAATTATGTTTGTCTCCAAGAATTGAAAATTGTTTATTCAAATTCGCCTTCATTTCTGTGGGCGTTGCATACTTCATTAGTAAAACAGCAGTAATAATAACAAGAGGTAAAACAACCCACATGTTAAGTTTTAAACCGATTAGCAAATAACCTCCTAGGCCAGCAGCGATTAGTCCTAATAATACCATAAATGCCGTTTTACCTAAACCTTGAGAAGTGTTTGGTAGGCTTGGGGTTCCCGTAACGACATTATTCATTCCTATAAAGGCAGCAATCGCAGCAATCGCAATTAATGGAACCCAAACCCAACCAGCATTTTGAACACCAGCAAGTGGTCCGCCACCTTCAACGCCTGCAGAAGATCCTACAACGCCAAAAAATGCAATTCCGACTACGAATGGTATTAGTTTTTGCATAACTGCAACACCTAAATTTCCAATTCCAGCATTCATTCCTAAAGCAAATCCTTGATTCTTTTTAGGATAAA
>ENA-UPXF01000673-UPXF01000673.1-marine-metagenome-genome-assembly--contig:-NODE-673-length-13110-cov-5.005515_pt1 | contig 13110 bp, 11 predicted proteins | sample MGYA00238177_ERZ767431 | MGnify/ENA primary metagenome ERZ767431 (study PRJEB28953, sample SAMN06266262) | marine metagenome | isolation source: Columbia River Estuary | place: USA:Columbia River Estuary... | reverse complement strand
TCAACTATGTTGGTCTTAGTTGTTGCACTCACACTCTTCGCTCCGTTGTACGCATCACTGGTCTCAAAGACAGATCCATTTGTTTCAACCATTAATGGAACTGTTGTCTTAGATGGTGTGGAAGTTCAGGTTTTACAACAATCAACTGAAGGACTCAAGATCGGTGTTAATCCCATTGGCCCTACATGGAAAATTGGCCCTTACTTTTTAGGCGCCGATAACCAAGGTCGCGACGTCGCAGCGCGTTTGTTATATGGCGGTACAAATACTTTATTAATCGGATTTTCAGCCGCGGCTCTGACGCTGATTGTTGCAACGCTCGTTGGTGTCATCGCTGGCTATTCAGGAAAAATTATTGACTCCGTGATTTCTCGAATCCTTGATGTGATTTGGGCCTTTCCTGTTTATCTACTTTCTATTTCGCTCTCAGTGGTGCTTTTAACAAGTGGATTTAAATGGGGTCCACTATCTCTTGAGGCAGGCTCACTTTATCTACCTATCTTTATTATTGGTCTTGTCTATGTTCCATACGTCGCTCGTCCTATTCGCGGACAGGTTCTCGCACTTCGTGAACGTGAATTTGTCAAAGCTGCAATCGGTGGTGGCGCAAAGAATTCAACAATTATTTTCCGTGAAATTTTGCCTAACGTAATCCCAAGTGTTTTGGTGTTTATTCCGCTGATGGTCTCACTCGCCATGCTTACAGAGTCTGCACTCTCGTTTTTATCTATCGGCGTGCAAGCACCAGATGCTTCATGGGGAACAATTATAAAAGATGGCCTTGGGCTCTTGTACACACGCCCGATAGTTGCTTTAGCACCTGGTCTGTTTATTGCTTTCACCGCTGTTTCTCTTAATCTGCTTGGTGATGCGGTGCGAGATGCACTCGATCCTAAAGCTCGTCTGCGCGGTGCATTTTGACGCGATTTATTCTTAAGCGCTTAGCCGCTGCTGTTTTTGTGCTTGTCTCTATCAGCATCTTGGTTTTCCTCATCTTCTTTGCAACTCCTGGTGTTGATCCAGCTGCTCGAATCGCAGGTCGAAATGCAGACCAACTCACGCTTCAACAAGTACGAGCTACTTTTGATCTAGATAAGCCAATTCATATTCGTTATGTATCGATGATGAAGCACTTGTTTATTGATCGCGATCTGACATCCTATGTAAACCGCGGTGCAGAAGTGTGGCCACAATTAACGCAGGCTATTCCTGCAACGTTATCCCTTGTCTTTGGCGCAGCACTTATTTGGTTAGTTCTGGGATTAGCTCTGGGAATAACGGCTGCAGGTATGCGTAAGTCGTGGGTCGACCCCGCAATTGGAATTATCGGAATCATTGGAGTCTCATTGCCTGTGTATTGGCTTGGTGAGGTGGTCAACCTAATAACGCAAGGGCGTTTGCACGCCACTTTATTTCGGTGGGTTCCACCCCTTGGGTATGTGCCATTTACCGAAAGCCCTGGCGGTTGGTTCTTGGCGCTGCTCTTTCCCTGGCTGACGCTCTCTCTTTTGTATGCGGGTATTTATATTCGAGTAGTCCGCAGCGAAATTGTCGGATTGATGCAGGAGGATTACATAAAGACAGAGCGCGCTAAGGGCGCTGGTGAAAAACGTATTCTAATTAAGCACGCAAGTCGCATGAGTTTAATTACCGTAGTTTCACTCTTTGGATTAGATTTTGGCGCTTTAGTTGGAGGATCAGCCCTTCTGACAGAGGTTGTCTTTGGTATTCAAGGTGTGGGTCGACTTACCTTTACCGCTTTGCAAAACTTTGACTTGCCACTAATTATGGCAACAGTTATGTATGCAGCATTCTTTATCGTTATTGCAAACGCCGTTGTTGACCTGGTGTATGCGTGGATAGATCCGCGAGTGCGCCGTGGCTGAGAAATTACTAGAAGTTAAAAACCTATGCGTCTCCTTTAAGACTCGCAAAGGCGTCGTGCGTGCTGTAAATAACCTTTCATTCTCCATTAATCATGGTGAAGTTCTTGGCATCGTTGGTGAATCAGGATCTGGCAAAAGCGTTTCTATGAGCGCCGTAATGGGTTTAATCAAAGATGAAAATGCAGAAATTACTGGTGAAGTCTTATTCAACGGCGAAGATCTGCTTAAGAAAAGCGATGAAGAGTTACGCGCAATTCGCGGTAAAGATATTGCGATGGTTTTTCAAGATCCAATGACAGCACTGACTCCTGTCTACACAATCGGGTGGCATATTCGCGAACAACTTCAATTACACAGCAATATTTCAGATAAGGATGCTAAAGCGCGTGCTATTGAATTACTAGAAGAAGTTGGTATTCCAGATCCAGCCAAGCGCGTGAATCAATATCCACATGAATTCTCTGGTGGTATGAGACAACGCGCAATTATTGCAATGGCGCTATCACTAAATCCAAAGCTCCTGATTGCTGATGAACCAACAACTGCGCTAGATGTCACAATTCAGGCACAAATTTTGGATTTGCTGGAAAGATTACGTAAGACCCATGACTCATCAATCATCATCATTACTCACGATATGGGAGTTGTATCTGAGTTTTCTTCTGAAGTATTAGTTATGTATGCCGGTCGTATGGTTGAGCGATCAACGAAGAGTTCTCTCTTTGCTAACCCACAGCACCCATATACAAAGGGGTTAATGAACTCTGTACCACGCGTAGACCGTGCGCGCACATCACGACTTGAAACCATTTCGGGTCAGCCAGCATCTCTTCTAAATCTGCCCAGTGGTTGTGCTTTTAGATCTCGTTGTTCATCTGCCCATGCTGCGTGCACCGAACAACCTGTATTCACCGCCGACAGCAATGGCTATGGCGCTGCCTGTTTCCTTCTCACCGAAGGAGCGCGCTCATGAGCAATGAAATTTTAAATGTTAAGAACATTCGCAAGATTTATGAATCAAGTGGCGGCGGCTTTGGCCGCAAGAATATAGTTTCAGCACTCGATGGCGTCTCATTTAATCTTGTGCAAGGTGAGACTCTTGGCATTGTTGGCGAATCTGGATGCGGTAAATCAACTCTTGGAAGAATTATTTCTCGTCTGGACTCCCCTACTGCAGGTGAAATTATCTATAAGGGAAATGACATTGCAAAGAAATCACTTGCTGAAATGCGACCACTGCGTAAAGAGATTCAATTTATCTTCCAAGATCCTTATGCATCTCTTAATCCACGTCGCCAAATTGGTGCGATTATCGAAGAGCCGATGCGCATTCATGGCGTTAGTAAAGAGGAACGTCGTACCCGCGCACATGATCTACTTGAAAAAGTTGGCTTAGATAAGAATTCTTATGAAAAATATCCACATGAATTCTCAGGTGGGCAGCGCCAACGCGTTGTGATTGCTCGTGCGCTGACGCTTAAGCCCGAGCTCATCATTGCTGATGAGCCAGTGAGCGCACTCGATGTTTCTATTCAAGCACAGGTGCTAAACCTTTTTAAAGAACTACAAGATGAGATGGAGTTGACCTACATCTTCGTAGCTCACGATCTCGGTGTTGTGCGGCACATCTCTGATCGCATTGCCGTTATGTATCTAGGAAAAATTGTCGAACTCGGCTCTGTCGAAGAGATCTATAACAACCCACAACATCCATATACAAAGGCTCTGCTCTCAGCTAATCCACGCATTGATCAGAGCGCAAAGAGCACCCGTCAGATTTTGACCGGAGATATTCCATCACCGCTTAGTCGTCCAAGCGGCTGCTCATTCCACACTCGTTGTCCTATTGCAGTACCTGAGTGCAGTACACGCGAACCAGAGCTACGCCGCATTGGCGCAGTTGATGTTGCTTGTAATTTAGTCGTTTGAATCTAAGAACTCAGAAACAACTCTCTTAAATTTAGCTGGCTCTTCCACGTGTGGCATGTGTGAAGATTCGGCAAATAACTCCCACTTAGATCCTGGGATTAATCCGTGAATCTCTTTGACCATCGCAGGAGTTGCTTCGTCATATTGACCAGATACCAAAAGAGTCGGCGTAGTAATTTCTTTTAGTTGTAGGCGAATATCCCAGTGCTTAAGTGAACCAATTACGTGGAACTCACTTGGTCCGTTCATGGTGTGATACACAGTTGGATCTGCCGCTAGTTGTTCAAAACTTGCAACAACATATGGTGGTTGTGGAATTCGGCACAAGTGACGTGAATAGAAAACATCAACGGCAGCAACGTATTCAGGATCTTCAGTTGTCTCTGCTGCTTCATGCTTCAAAAGTGTTGCTTCAACTTCTGGTGGCAACTCTTTACGCAATTTATTTGCTTCAGATACCCAGACTTCCATGCTCGCAGGCGAATCTGCAATAACCATCGCGTTCAGACCCTTTGGCTTTGAGATTGCGAATTGCATTCCGAGCATTCCGCCCCACGATTGACCAACAATGTTGTACTTATTAGAAATGCCCAAGTGCTGGGTCAAGAGCACTAGCTCTTCCATAAACAACTCTGGAGTCCAGAACTCTTTTGGTTTATCTGGCAGATGAGTTGAATTACCGCACCCAATTTGGTCATACAGAACAGCTGCGCGACCTGTTTGTGCCAATACATCAGCGATTGGTTCGCAATAGTTATGGCCAGCGCCAGGGCCACCGTGCAAAACCATCACAGGCGTCTTTGTGCTCTTGAGATCTCCGACAACTCGATACCACGTGCTTCCATGCTGCCATTTCATCTCACTCATAATTTACATCGCCTTAAATGGTCGTGGACATGCAGCGATCTTTGGAACGCGCATGCGAGCAATTTTTGTACCTGGGGATGGATGACATGATTGTGCGATTCCGACATCTCCAGCGACAGATAGGAAGATAAATGCATCTTCATAAGTAAATCCCCATTGTTCAACTAATAGCTGTGCCGCTTCTTCGCACGCTAATTTAATTGCTTCATTGAGATCAGTATCTGTTGTTCCATGGGTGAACCAAGAATCGGCTGTTTCAGTAACTGGCCAACGAGCAGCCTTGCCTTTGAGAACATTCACTTCGATCAAAACATCTCCACCGATTTCAACACCGGTACCAGAGATTTCGCCATCACCCATAGATGCGTGCATGTCACCAATTGCTAGTAGCGCACCTTTTTGAAATACAGGCATGTGAACAGTGGAACCAACGCGATTGAAGTGATCATCCATGTTTCCACCGTGGCGGCCGGCTGCAAATGTTGCAATTTCGCCTTCGGCAGGAGCAACACCAATCACACCGAGCATTGGCACGGCCGGAAATGAAACGCGATCATTCATATGAACGGTTCCATCTTTTACTTTAAAAATACGAGTAGTTGGTGCTTTAACTTTATGAATGAGTTGTCCCCAGTCAGGGATAACCATTCCTGCACCTTTTTCACCTGGATCAATGCGGTGAAGAGTTACTGAGAGCGAATCCCCAGGTTCTGCGCCTTCAACATAAATTGGACCCGTTGCGCTGTTAACTCGTGCTAGATCCAATTTTTCTACGGTGTCATCTTCGGATTGAACTTGGCCTGTAAAGCAATCCCATGTTTCTAGGTGAATTGTTGCGCCGGATTTAACACGTAATACAGGTTGCATATCCGTTGAATATGCCCACACGTGTTGATCTTTACCGATGTGATGATCTGCTTCGTATTTCACGCATCCTCCAAAGGGTCCAATTAGTGGCCTTATTCTGCCCCAGTTGTATGTGACATGTGAAGTGAAATTGAGGATAGATTTACCGCTATGACAACTCTGTATCCCACCGCAAAGCACTATCTTTCTCGCGATCATCACACCCAGAGTTTCGGCAGCGAATTTAGCCCCGCGCTTCGGGTGTCAGCTGGTGATCAGATACATGTACAAACCTGGGATTGCTATAAAGGACAAGTACTAGTCGATGCGGATTTAACGAAGGTAATAGATGATTCGCAAGTCAATCCTGCGACTGGTCCAATTTATGTTGAGGGCGCCGAACACGGTGACACGTTGGCAGTAACGATTATTGATATTAAAACCGAAGCACGGGGTGCGGCGCGATTTTCTGCGGGTGAAGGTCAATTACATCAAAAGGCTACAGGTCCTTACGGAACTTTTTTTGATGTTGTAAATGGCGTAATAAAGATGAATGAGAAGGTTTCATTTCCAATAAGCCCGATGCTTGGCGTCATCGGTGTTGCACCTGAACACGGTTCAATTCTTACGATGCCTGCCGGCAGACATGGCGGCAACTTAGATAACAACATGAATAGAATTGGTTCCACAATTTATCTTCCCGTTAAGCACTCAGGTGCTCTTCTTGGTATCGGAGATATGCACGCATCTATGGGTGATGGCGAAATCTGCGGTACTGGTGTTGAAATTAGTGGAGATGTATTAATTGAAGTAAACATCATTAAATCAATCGCCACTGATTTTCCAGTCACAGAAACAGCAGACTCTTGGATCACACACGGTGTGGCCGTTGAAGATATTCAAGAAGCGATGAAGCTAGCCTGTGAAGAAGCTGCTGGATTACTTGTTAATCATTGGGGATTTACATATGAAGATGCATTCATCTTCTTATCAGTTGCTTGCGATCTTGGTATTGCACAAAATGTGCATCCTTGCGAAGGAACTGTTATTGCAAAGGTACGTGTTCCAAAGATCAGCGCGTGTCCTAAACCATTCAAGATTTAAGTGGTTCCAATTAAGCGCCACACGCTTACTTTTTCGTCGCCACTTCCTCTGCATCACGAAGAACACGAAGAATGTTGCCAGAGCCCAGCTTCTCAAGTTCTGGAGCTGACCAACCACGGTTGGTGAGTGTGTCCATCAGTAAGGGGTATGTGGAGACATCATTTAATCCCACAGGAAAATTGGTGGCACCATCAAAGTCAGCACCGATTCCAACATGGTCAATGCCTGCAACCTCACGGATGTGCTCCACATGATCAGCAACGTGTTCAACGGTAACAATCGGTGGCACACCAGGTGCTTTACTATCTTTATCTTTATCCCACTGGACAAACTCCTCTGAGACAAAGTCAGATAAAAAGGCAACCATACAAACGCCGCCATTTTTTGCAAGAAGTGAGAGAACATCATCGGGGACATTGCGAGGAACATTTACTAAGGCTCGCGCACTTGAATGGCTAAAGATTGCAGGTGCAGTGGTGATTGATAGCGCATCAATCATTACCTCTGCCGAGACATGCGATAGATCAACTAGCATCCCCAACTGATTCATTTTCTGGACAACCTCTTTGCCAAAAGAGTTCAATCCACCTAACTTGCGCTCATCTGTTGCTGAATCTGCCCATGAGGTGTTGTGGTTATGGGTCAAGGTCATATACCGAGCGCCTAGTGCATAGAACATCTCTAAAATTGTGAGTGACTCATCTATGCAATGGCCACCCTCTACACCAAGCAGTGAAGCAATACGTCCACTCTTTTGAGCTTTGATGACATCATCGGCGCTTGTGGCAAAGACCAGGTCATTAGGAAATCTCTCTATGAAGGCGCGCACAAACATAATCTGTTCAACTGTGGCAATTGCTGCCTGGCTACCAGTGAGTGTGGAAGGTGCATAGACAGACCAAAACTGTCCCGATACTTTGCCTTTGCGCAGCCGTGAGATATCGGTGTGAAAAGCTGGAACATGTTGTGCTAGATCTACGGCATCAAAGTCGTAGTTATGAAGTTGGCGCATCGCCCAAGCTAGATCATTGTGTCCATCAATAATCATGAGCAACTCCTTAGCGTAGAGATCGAAATCATCTCATCTGATTTCAATTATTAGCGCTTTTCTGCAACAAGTCGCAGTTGCATCCAGACCGCTAAACAATCGTCAGGGTTATCAAGGTTGATATTAAACAAATCCTTGACTCTGCGAAGACGATATCGCAATGTATTAGCGTGAATAAAGAGAGATTGAGCAGCAAAAGCAATGTCACCGACGGCATCTAGCCAAGCAGTGACTGAATCTGCATAGTAGGTTTTATTCTCAAGGTCGTATGCGAGCATGGCTTCGATACCAGGATGTTTGAGTCCGGGCTCACGCATGAGTTCATCTGCCACATGAGCAAGTAACACTCGCGTATGCACGTCATCAAGCTTTGCAACGGTAGGAAGATCTGGGTTGAGCGTGGTTACACGCAAAATGTCATCTATTTCACGGCGCATACTTGGCAAATCGGCGGGCTGAGTTGACGTATGGGCAATGGCTGCGCAAATTTGATCTTTAAAAGCTACGTGAATAGCGGTGAGTGCGCCATTAACAAGTCGCACCACGGACTCTGATTCACCGCCGGGCAGTAAGACATAAACAGTTCGAGGAGTTGTTGTTATGGCAGCATCAGGGCGAAAGACAGCTAAATATTGTGAGAGTTCATGACCTAGATGAGTTATTAGTGGAACTGTGCCATGTGAGTTAGCAATTGCAGCAAATCCAACTAGTGAAAGCTCTGTTCCTGCTGGGAGCGCTAATCGATAGGCGATTTCTTTGGCACTGAGTGATTCATCAAGTGCTGAACGCAATGTTGCTTCACGGACCTGTAACTCTAATTTATTGTGGTTTTGGCTTCGAAGAATGTGCTGGGCAGCCAATCGCGCACCTTCAAGAAGCAAGAGCTCACCTTCTGGAGTGATTCCGCCAAGATTTTCAATAGCCCAGATTGTGCCCAGTGGCTTTGCGCCAGCCTTGACCGCTATTGCAGCGCGAGCAAACTCATCACTTACTTCTGGAAATCGTGTAACACCGTGACCTGCTAGCACTGTTCGATACTGAGCTAAATTTCTCTCCATATCCGGCACATGGCGCCCCAAAATCCCCTGTTCACGCAGTGCATCGATGCGTTGATCTGGCAGTGAGGAGTAAGCCAAAACTCTTCGATCCATATCTTCAATGGCGACAGAGCCACCAATAAATGCGGCTAAGGAGTTTGCAAGGGTGTAGAGCTCATCACCAAGGCCTGTTGCAGATGGCTCAAATGATCCTTGTGATCCCAATATCGTGTGCAAAATCACATCAAGGTGTTGCCATGTGATTTCATCACTAGCAGCAAGCAAAGCGATGTTGTGGATTTGCGCTTCATTGATGAGTTGAGTTGCATCCTCACCTCGCACTTTAACTATAACTGCGGAGTATCCAACTAATGAGGCGGCCCGAAGTGCTTGCGTAGCAGTTTGCTCATTCACTCTCACACCAGTCAAGATCAAGATCGAGTCGGGCTCATTTGGTAGTGCATCGATGGGATCGTGTAAAACTGTTCCGCGCACTGATCTTGCTAATTTATCTGGATTAAAGAGAGTTCGAATTTCTTCAGTATTTCGCTCCGAGAAAGCCTTTAGCAAATCGGATAAGAGCACGGCCCAACCATAGGCCAATCGGCTCAACATTGATATGGATTACTAGTCCACTATTGCCTCATGAGCCCCGTGGATTCAATACATACTCCTGAGGGGCAGATAATCTCGCTCTTTCCATCTGGAACGAGTTTAAATGAGAACAAAGAGCTTCTCATTGGCGGTTGTTTGGCATCAGAGTTGGTATCTACCTTTGGCACTCCAGCGTTGATTATTGATGAAGCTGCATTAAGAGATCGCGCACGACGCTATCGAGATGGATTGCGCAGTAGATGGCCTAACTCTGAAGTTATCTGGGCCTCCAAATCACTTCCACTCACCTCTGTATTTCGCCTCCTTGGTGAAGAAGGCCTTGGAGTTGATGTTGCTGGTGGTGGTGAACTCGTTATGGCTTTAGCAGCAGGGATCAATCCAGCGAAAATTGTGATGCATGGAAATGCAAAAACAGATGACGAGATTGAAATGGCCGTGAAGGCCGGGGTTGGCACCATTGTTATAGATAACTTTGATGATATCGATCGACTGGAGCGAATTGTAAAAGGTGAGCAAGCAGTCTTGGTCCGAATCATCCCTGGTATTTTGCCTGATACTCATTCGGCCAATGCAACTGGCCAAGATGATTCTAAATTTGGCTTATCTATCAGTAGTGCAAAGGTTGCAATCGAGCGATTGAAGGCAAGTAAAAAACTTCGACTTGATGGATTGCACTTACATCTTGGCTCACAGATTATGTCTACCGAGCCTTTTATTCAATCAATAGCAGCCATAGCCGCACTGGGAGAGTTTGCAGTGTATGACTTGGGTGGTGGGCTTGGTGCGCGATACACGTATAAGGATAATCCACCAACTGTTGAAGAGTATCTTGATGCATTAATTAATACTGCTCGTAAATACTTACCGGCAACTGCCAAGATTTTAATTGAACCAGGACGCTCAATGGTTGCCGAGGCAGCTGTAACTTTGTATCGAGTTGTGACAGTTAAACAATCTGCACGTACATTCGTGGCTATCGATGGTGGAATGGCCGATAACTTAGAGGTCTCTCTCTATGGTCAGAGATTTGAAGCCACGGTAGCCAATCGCGTCGGCGGGGGAGATCTCTACACACTCGTCGGTCGTCACTGTGAATCAGGTGATACGTTGATTGATGGCGTGAAGCTTCAAGATCCTAAGGTTGGGGACATAATCGCAGTGCCAGTTACTGGGGCATACTGTTTAACAATGGCAAATAACTACAACGGTGCACGTCGTCCACCCGTTGTTTTTTGTCGAGATGGTGTGGCTAGACCTGTTGTTAGGCGTGAAACCTATGAGGACTTGTTAGCCAGAGATATCAATTGAGGGATTGGGCTTTGAGTCAAATGGACAAGGTCAAACCTTCTTCTTAGTCCAATTGCCCAGCACAGCAGGCCCCCTATCGTGAGATTATTCCAACGTTGCACTGAGCACGAGGGAGTTCGTGCGACAAACCGCAAGAACCGTGAACGATGGCTAATTCGCCCACTGTTCGGCATTGATTGCCAAACTAGAGAAAGGACTATCTATGAAGAAAAGATACTCATCGATTGCGATCGCCATTGCCATGATTCTTGCCTTGGGCCTCACACTCGTTGGTACTGCACAAGCAGCACCTGAACCAAAAGTTGGAGTTGCTTGTACTAAGTTAGGTACTGTCGCAAAAGTAGGGCTAATAACTTATAACTGCGCCCTTGTTGGTGGTAAGCGTGAATGGACCGAGCCTTGGTTCACTAAGCTAAAGAAGAGTGCATCACTCTACAGATCTCTACCTGATGACATCAAAGCAAAGGGTAAACTCGTATTTGCAACAGATCCTACTGATCCACCATTTCAGTTCTTCAGTGCAGGCAATGATCTCATTGGTGCTGAGATTGATTTAGCAAATGCACTTGGCAAAATTCTTGGAGTAAAAGTTGAGTTTGTCGCATCTGGATTCTCAGCCATTATTCCTGGCGTTGAAGCAGGACGTTTTGATGCTTCAGTATCAGCCTTCGCTGATCGTGTTTCTCGACAGAAGATCGTTGATTTCGTCGACTATTTCAACTCTTCACGAGCCTTCCTATTTAGAAAGAACACACTGCCTACAGTCAAAACTGAAGCAGATCTCTGTGGACTTAAAGTTGGAGTTCCTGCAGGAACAACGATGGCAACAGCCATTGTGGGTCTGAGCACAAACTGCACAACTGCCGGCAAAGCCGCAATCGCTTATTCAATCTACCCAGATCAGGCAACGACTGTTCTTGCTGTGAGGTCTGGTCGCGCTGACCTGACTATTCTCTCAGCTCACGTTTCCTCTTGGTGGCAGCAGAATGCAGGCGATGAACTTGAGATAGTCTTGAGACCAGATCAAGGTAATGACATCAACGGCATGGTCGTTCGTAAGGGCGGTCTTGTTAACGTCATGCAAAAGGCTGTTCAGCAACTTATGAATGATGGAACATTCAAAACCATCTTCACTAAGTGGAATATCGAAAAGCTAATACGCGAGAAGGCAACAATTAACGCAGGCACTAAGTAACAAACGGGGGTAACGAGATTGGGCTCTAAAAAAGAACAGAGTCCAATCTCGCCCACCTCAGTAAATTCAGAGGCAACAATCCTTAACGCAGTCCCAATCCGACACTATGGACGCTGGATTGCAACCATCTTCCTGCTTCTTGTGGCGATGGTTATGGTCAAATCTCTGATCACTAATCCCAGATTTCGTTGGGGAATCGTCGGTGACTACATCATCAGTACTCCAATTTTGGAGGGTTTGCGCCTGACCTTGATTCTTACCGTAGTTGCACAGTTTCTTGGAGTTCTTATTGGAATTATCTTGGCGATAATGCGCCTCTCCTCTAACCGTGTGCTGGCTCGCGCAGCGTGGATCTATATCTGGTTCTTCCGAGGCACACCACTGCTCGTTCAATTGATCTTTTGGTACAACATCTCAGCTCTTTATCCAGAGATTTCCATAGGAATCCCCTTCGGGCCAACTTTCTGGCAGGGAAATGCGAACGATCTTATTACTCCATTTGCAGTAGCAATTCTTGGCTTGGCACTTAATGAAGGTGCATACATGGCAGAGATTGTTCGCGGCGGCATTGTCGGAATCGATCGAGGACAAGCAGAGTCGGCAAAGGCTCTAGGTATGACACATATGCAAACTCTGCGTCGAGTCATTTTGCCGCAAGCGGTGAAGGTAATTATCCCTCCCACCGGTAATCAAACAATTCTTATGCTCAAAACCACATCCTTGGTCAGCGTTCTTGCACTTGCTGATTTGCTCTATACCGCACAGACTATTTATGCCCGCACATTTGAAACCATGCCATTACTGATGGTCGTGAGTTTGTGGTACCTAGGAATCACATCCGTATTAACTTTTGGGCAATTCTTCCTTGAGCGTCACTTCACTGAGGGTAAGCACGTGCGAATTTCATTCACGCAACGAATCACAGGCAGGGTGTCGATGCGTGGGAGTAGCGCAAAGCTGGGGGATGGTGGTTCACAATGATTGAGCCCGCACTGCGAGTTGAAGGTGTCCGAAAGTCATATGGACATGTTGAAGTTTTAAAGGGTATTAACATGCAAGTAAAGCCGGGCGAGGTTGCCTGCTTGGTTGGTCCATCAGGATCTGGAAAATCAACTTTTCTACGTTGCATCAACCACTTGGAGAAGATTAACTCTGGTCGCTTGTATGTCCATGGCGATCTAGTGGGATATGAGGAGAAGAAGGGCCGCTTATATGAACTCAGCGATCGCGAGGTGTGTCGCAAGAGAGCTGAAATTGGAATGGTCTTTCAGAGTT
>ENA-UPXF01000665-UPXF01000665.1-marine-metagenome-genome-assembly--contig:-NODE-665-length-13249-cov-4.616265_pt1 | contig 13249 bp, 11 predicted proteins | sample MGYA00238177_ERZ767431 | MGnify/ENA primary metagenome ERZ767431 (study PRJEB28953, sample SAMN06266262) | marine metagenome | isolation source: Columbia River Estuary | place: USA:Columbia River Estuary... | reverse complement strand
CCAATCACCCACGCCAGATCGGGCGGCATTGTGTAGTCTGATTGGCGCAGACCGCGTCGTACGCGCAGGGTATGGGCGTCGTCTGGCGCGGGCTGCCCACACAATGCCCGGCTTGTACGCAGCAGTTGCCAATACTCGGTGGGCGTGAACGGTCCGCGTGAGTTGGTTTGTGCTTTGACCTTGGGAAACTCTGGTAGGTTCTGAAGGGCACCCAAAGATACCGCTGCCGATAACACCTTACGGACCGCAATTAGGTATTGGCTCACCGTGATCGAAGAGAATCGCTCACTCAGTGAGTGCGTGAAACGCTGCAGGCGTGCGTAGTTAACATCGGTAACCGCGTAGTCGCCCAGTGCCGGCAGAATCACGCCCTCTAAACGATTACGTAGGACCTGCAGACTACCCAACGTGTATTCCCGCCTGTCAACGCGCGCTTGTTCGTTACGCAGCAAATGGTCGGCATAAACCACGAATGGCGGCGTTAGCGCTGGGGCATCTGGCGTCCAACCATTGGCCATAGCAGCTGCTGTCGCAAAGTGTTGTTATGCGTAACGTTTGCTGCGCAAATTGGTACGCATATCCTTCAGGCGGGGTAACAATTGCGCGCCGTCCATGCGCAATGCGACCAGGGTCGCGAGGATGTCGATGATGGTGAGGTGCAGCAGGCGCGAGGTCATGGGGCTGTAGCGGTCGTAGCCTTCGGGGTGGTCGGCGGCGAGGTGGATGTGCGCGGCGCTGGCCAGCGGTGAGCCGCTGCTGGTGATGCAGATGGTGGTGGCGCCGTGTTTGCGGGCGATGTCGGTGGCGTCCATCAGGTCGCGGGTGCGGCCGGAGTTAGAGATGACGACCACGCAGTCGCCTGGCCCCATCATCGAGGCGCTCATGACTTGCATGTGGCCGTCGCTGTAGGCCACGGTTGACACGCCCAAACGGAAAAATTTGTGCTGCGCGTCTTGCGCCACGATGCCGGAGTTACCAGCGCCAAAAAATTCGATCCGCTTACCCAGTACGCAGGTGTTGAGAAGCGCACCAGCCGCCTTCTCGATGGCTGCGGTCGAGGCGTCGTTGCGGTACTTCAAAAAGGCGGCTACGTTGTTGTCGATAACCTTCACCAAGACGTCATTGACTTTGTCGTCGCGGTCGACACTGCGGTGGATAAAGGGCACCCCCTCGCTGACGGTACCGGCCAATTTCAACTTGAAATCACTCAGGCCGTCGTACCCCATGCTGCGGCAGAAGCGCACCACCGTCGGCTTGCTGACATGGGCGCGGGCTGCTAACTCGGTTACAGGCAAACTGGCAAAACTGCGGGGATCCAGCAACACGAGTTTTCCCACGCGTTGTTCTGCAGGGGCCAGTGAAGAAAGAGAGGCGGTGATCCGGTCGAGCATGGTTTTTTGGTGCGCTAAAATTGACACAAGTTACAATATTGACGGTGTCGTAACTGTAACTTTATTCCATCTTGCCCACAACTGAAAGTCACAAATGAATCAGCTCGAAGCCCTGAAACAGTTCACAACCGTCGTTGCCGATACGGGGGATTTTCAGCAAATCGCGGCCTACGCACCACAAGACGCCACCACGAATCCCTCCCTCATTTTGAAGGCGGTGCAGATGCCCGCCTATCAACCGCTGTTGGCCAAGGCCGTCGCGGAAGCTAAATCGGCTGGCAATGGCACAGCCACCGTTGACGCGGTGATGGATGTGCTGCTGGTGGGTTTTGGCTGTGAAATTTTGAAGCTGATCCCCGGCCGCGTATCGACTGAGGTGGATGCCCGCTTGAGCTTTGATAAAGCCGCCACGGTCGCCAAGGCGCGCCAGCTGATGGCGCTTTATAACGCCGCGGGTATTGGCAATGAGCGCATCTTGATCAAGATGGCTTCGACGTGGGAGGGCATTCAAGCCGCGGCCACGCTGGAAGCGGAAGGTATCCATACCAACCTCACGCTGTTGTTCTCTTTTGCCCAAGCGGTGGCTTGTGCGGACGCCAAGGTGCAGTTGATTTCGCCCTTCGTGGGCCGCATTTATGACTGGTACAAAAAGCAGGCGGGCGCTAACTGGGACGAGCAGGCCAATGCCGGCTCGAATGACCCCGGCGTCCAATCAGTGGCCCGTATCTACGCCTACTACAAGCGCCATGGCGTTGCGACCGAGGTGATGGGTGCGAGCTTCCGCAATGCCGGGCAGATCAGGGCGCTGGCGGGCTGTGATTTGCTGACCATCAGCCCTGACCTGCTGGCCCAATTGCGCGATGCAACGGAGCCCTTGCCGCAAGCGCTCAATGCCGCACAGCCCGCTGACTTGGGCTTTGCCGAAGACCACACACGGACCACATTGTCGGAAGCTGCGTTCCGCTTTGCGCTTAATGAAGACGCCATGGCAACCGACAAATTGAGCGAGGGTATTCGTGCGTTTGTCAAAGATACGCATACCCTCGAAGCCCTCATCAAATCAGCGCTGTAAGCGCGCCTCTTGTTGCGCCTCGGCCCAAAGCTGTGGCGCAACATGCGTGAGGTAGGCGGTTTGCGCGGCTTTCATGCAATCGTTGTATCGTGCGGTGGCCACCCACGCCCCGATCGCCAGCGGGAGGCCCGTACTGGCGCCGATCAGCACACTGAGGTTGTTGGCGGTGGCGCCGTCCCCCAGCGAACCCAGGGTGCACAAGTCAGCGGCACGCGCTTGGGCCCGTTGGTTGGGGCGCAGCGCCAGATGATTCGCATAAGCCACTTTGATCGCCGTAAAGCCGACCAAGGTGAGCGGGCTTGGCGATGCCCCTAACAGGGGGTTCAGTTCCTTAGCGCCGCCTGCTAAGGCCAAAGCGGTGCTGACGCCGTCTGTGGTGACGCCCTGTTTTGCGAATCGACTTGAAATATCAGGTGCCAGAGCAGGCCCGGTGGCCCATGCGGCACGCAATTTCGCTTTGAATAAAAGCTTTGCATTCGCCTGATGCGCGACGCTCGCCGTTGGTGCGCTGTGTGCGTTGAAAGCCACTAAAAACCCGATGGCCAGGGTGATGAATACTTTGCGGTTCATGCGGTGATCTGCCTAAAAATGAAAATAAATACAAGTCCCAACAACGGGGCGTAAATCAATTTTCAAAAGCAGACACCGCGGCTACAAGCCGGCGAAAGTTCATTTATTTCGCGGTTTACTACATCGTTCGGCGTAGAAAAAAAGCGTCCTTACATCGAAGGGCAGCAGTTATTAATTCGCTATATTTTTTTCGGCTGGCGTTTGCCTTCTCTACTGCATCGTTGATGTCCCAAAACGCATCACTAGCAAACCGATCAGTACACAATCGTTTAGTTCACAAGGCCTCAACAAAGGTATTCAAACGCGATGAACAGACGTAAAAAAACCCGCAAGGGCCGAGGCCCTGCGGGTTGACTGCTCGTGTGACGAGCGGTGGGTAATTACATACCCATGCCGCCCATACCACCCATGCCGCCCATGCCACCCATGTCGCCGCCGCCCATTCCGGGCGCGTCATCTTTCGGGGTCTCAGAGACCATGCACTCGGTTGTCAGCATCAAGCTGGCAACTGAGGCTGCGTTTTGCAGCGCGGTGCGGGTCACTTTCGTGGGATCCAAAATACCCATTTCGATCATGTCGCCGTAGGTGTCGTTTGCGGCGTTGAAGCCGAAGTTACCCTTGCCTTCCATGACCTTGTTGATCACAACGCTGGGCTCGCCACCGGCGTTGGCAACGATTTCGCGCAGAGGTGCTTCGATGGCTTTCAACACCAGCTTGATACCGGCGTCTTGGTCAGCGTTGTCGCCCTTGATTTCGCCAGCGTTTTGGCGGGCACGCAACAAAGCGACACCACCACCAGAAACCACGCCTTCTTCAACGGCTGCACGGGTCGCGTGCAACGCGTCTTCAACACGTGCTTTCTTTTCTTTCATTTCGACTTCTGTTGCCGCGCCGACCTTGATCAGTGCAACACCGCCGGCCAATTTGGCCACGCGCTCTTGCAGCTTTTCACGGTCGTAGTCGCTGGTGGCTTCTTCGATCTGAACGCGAATTTGCTTAACGCGTGCTTCGATGTCACCCGCATCGCCAGCGCCGTCGATGATGATGGTGGCTTCCTTGCCCACTTCAACGCGCTTGGCTTGACCCAAGTCAGCCAAAGTCACTTTTTCGAGTGTCAGGCCAACTTCTTCAGCGATCACTTTACCGCCGGTCAGGATGGCGATGTCTTCCAACATGGCTTTGCGACGATCGCCGAAGCCAGGTGCCTTAACGGCAACCACCTTCAAGATACCGCGGATGGTGTTGACCACCAAAGTCGCCAAGGCTTCGCCATCGACGTCTTCAGCAATGATCAACAGCGGACGGCTTGACTTCGCCACTTGCTCCAATGTGGGCAACAGGTCGCGGATGTTGCTGATCTTCTTGTCGTGCAACAACACGTAAGGGTTCTCAAGCAACGCCGCTTGCTTCTCGGGTGAGTTCACGAAGTAGGGTGACAGGTAGCCACGGTCGAATTGCATACCTTCGACAACTTCCAACTCGTTTTGCAGTGACTTGCCGTCTTCAACGGTGATCACGCCTTCTTTGCCAACCTTGTCCATGGCTTCAGCAATGATCTGGCCGATTGACTCGTCAGAGTTTGCAGAGATCGTGCCGACCTGTGCGATTTCTTTGTTGGTTGTGGTGGCTTTGCTGGACTTCTTCAGCTCTTCGATCAAGCGCAAAACCGCTTTGTCGATACCGCGCTTCAGGTCCATGGGGTTCATGCCTGCGGCGACATACTTCATGCCTTCGCGAACGATTGACTGGGTCAAAACGGTTGCGGTGGTGGTACCGTCACCGGCGTTGTCGCTGGTGCGTGAGGCCACTTCCTTGACCATTTGCGCGCCCATGTTTTGCAACTTGTCTTTCAGTTCGATTTCTTTCGCAACTGACACACCGTCTTTGGTCACGGTGGGGGCGCCGAATGAGCGCTCGAGGACCACGTTACGACCCTTGGGGCCCAAGGTTACTTTCACAGCGTTGGCCAGGATGTTGACACCCTCAACCATGCGAGCACGGGCTTCGCCGCCAAAGATTACGTCTTTTGCTGCCATTTTCTAGATTCCTTTAAATATGTGTTTTTCTGAAGTGCGATCGTCGCGTTGGTTCAATTAAGAAACCACAGCGAACAGGTCGTCTTCCTTCATGACCAACAGCTCGTCGCCGTCAACCTTGACGGACTGGCCGCTGTACTTGCCAAACAAGACGCGGTCACCAACTTTCACGGACATTGCAGAGACTTCGCCCTTGTCGTTGCGCTTGCCGGGGCCGACAGCCAACACTTCACCTTGGTCGGGCTTTTCTGCCGCGTTGTCAGGGATGTAAATGCCAGAAGCGGTTTTGGTTTCGACTTCCAAACGCTTAACGATCACGCGATCGTGCAACGGTGTGAGTTTCATGATTTCTCCTTAGAGAGTAACGACGTTAATAAAATTGACCCGTGAGATTCATCCCAGGGTGCGGAGCCTGAACGACCGTGGCCTGTCAGTTCGACAAGCCATTGTTAGCACTCAAGTCCGTCGAGTGCTAATGATAAGGGCGAAAAATGGCATTTCAAGGGCTGGGGTTAAAAATCAACCCCTGAGAAGGGGCTTAACCGCCCAAGTGGAGACTTTGTAAGTCTTTTTGATAACCCTGATAGGTTTTGACCGCTTGCGCCCATTGCGCGGGTGTCATCAGGCTGTGGAAGTCGGCCAGTAGCTGGCAGGTTTGCTGCCTTTCCGCCATGCGCCACTCCGCCGCGGCGCGCCATACGGCTTGCAGGCTCTGGGCGGCCGCTTGTTTCGCCTCGGGGGTGTCGAGTACGCGCCCCCGATAGGCGACCAACCACCCTTTGAACGCTGTTTGGTTACGCAGGCGATTTTGCCAGTTCTGCTCGAAGTCATAGGCGTCTTTCGCCAAGCGCGCCTTCACGGCCTCGGTTTGCTGACGGCTGATCGGGCCATACACCCGCTCGAGGTTCTCAATGGCGCGTTCGAGGCGTGACTCCATCAAGTCCTCAGGGCTAGCGCCCAACCACTTCTCGCGCCATTCGGCATTATTCTCGGCGATGGCCTTGTCAAAATAACGCAATTGATCAGCCGTGAGCGTGACCAAAATGGGGGCCGCCATTACAGCGGTTCGGTCGAGAACGGCATTGACCCGAGGTTCGAAGCGCGTGAACCATCCGCACATTTGAGTCCCTGTGATGGGCTTTTCAAGCTGCTGCTCGACATCCGATAGCAGAGCGTTAACGGCGGGGAGCTCGTTTGCCTTGTGCCACGCCAAGACGTCGCGCAGGCCAAGCTTCAGGTCGGGTGCCTGTTGGTCGTTGATATCAAAGTAGCCGTCCAGCCACCAGTAGCTGACAGTGGGTAACTGGTTGTATAAAAGCTTCAGGGCGCTGCAGCCGAGCAGCGTCAGGCATAGGCACAGCGTCACGACACGCTTGGCGATAATAGAGGAACCTTTTGAAAGTGAAATCATGTCAACCAAAGCCTTTGCAGCCCTCAGTAAGCCGGTAGACGTCGTCGTGATGGCGGCCGGAAAGGGCACCCGCATGCGAAGCCAAAAGCCGAAAGTATTGCAGGCTTTGGCAGGACGCGCTTTGTTGGGGCATGTACTTGATACCGCACTAGGGCTTGGCGCCCGTGATGTGGTGGTGATCACAGGCCACCAAAAAGAGGCGGTTCAAGCCTTTGCGACGCGGCATGAGCGCGTGGCCTGCGTGGTGCAAGAGCCCCAGCTTGGCACCGGCCATGCCGTGATGCAAGCGTTGCCCGCACTGCAAGATGATGGGGTGACCTTGGTGTTGTCGGGCGATGTGCCATTGACCCGACCCGAGACATTGGCTGCGCTGGTCGCCATGTGCGGCGGCGATCAAATGGCGTTGCTCACGGTCAACCTGACGGACCCCACCGGTTACGGTCGTATCCTGCGCAACGCCGACCAGCAGGTACAGGCGATTCGTGAGGAGAAAGACGCCACGCCGCAAGAACGTGCCGTCACTGAGATATACAGCGGCATCATGGCGGTGCCGACGGCTTGGTTACGCGCGGCGATTGCGAAATTAGGCAACGATAACCAGCAGGGCGAATACTACTTAACCGACGTGGTGGCCCAAGCGGTCGCTGATGGCTTGCCCGTACAAGCCCACTGTATTCAAAATGATTGGGAGGTCGCGGGTGTAAACAGCCCCGCACAACTCGCCGCGTTGGAGCGGGTATACCAGCGTCAACAGGCCGATGCCCACATGACGACGGGTGTTCGGTTGGCAGATCCGGAGCGTTTCGATGTGCGCGGTGAACTCACGTGCGGCACCGATGTTGAAATCGACGTCAACTGCGTTTTCCAAGGTCACGTCAGCTTGGGTGATGGGGTGCGGGTTGGCGCTAATTGTGTGATTGCAAACGCCCACATTGCGGCTGGTGCCGTGATTCACCCGTTTACACACATCGACGGTGAAGCGGCTGGTGTGACGGTGGGTGAGGGCGCGCTGATTGGCCCGTTTGCCCGGTTGCGACCCGGTGCAAATCTGGGGCGCGAGGTCCACGTTGGTAACTTTGTAGAGATCAAGAACAGCTCGTTAGCCGACGGTGCCAAAGCGAATCACTTGGCGTATCTGGGTGATGCACAGGTTGGTGAGCGCGTTAATTATGGCGCCGGCAGTATTACCGCCAACTATGACGGGGCGAACAAACACCAAACCATCATCGAGGCCGATGTGCATGTCGGTAGCAACTGCGTCTTGGTAGCGCCCGTGACCATTGGCGCGGGCGGCACGGTGGGCGGTGGTTCTACCGTGACGAAAGACACGCCGGCGGGTGCGCTCACTGTGGCACGCGGCAAGCAAATCTCGATTCCAAATTGGCAGCGACCGAGTAAAAAGAAATAAGCAGATGCTTTAAATCTGCAATCGCCATGGCGACTGCCAAGCTGCAACGCTAGCTCGCCACCATCAACGGTTTTGTTGCCTGATACAGCGCACGGAAGCGCGCATGTCGCTTTGCGAGCAACTCGTGCAAAGTGATGTCCCCCCGATCTGGGGTGAAGGTTTTTTCGATGGGTGGACGCACACAAACGCGTTCGAAATTAGCTGCAGTTTGCGGCAAGGTGGCCAGCCAGCCCAGTCGCGCTGCACCCAGCGCCGCACCCGTCGTGGCGCCGCTGTGCAGGTGTAAATCCAATTGAAATATATCGGCGAGTAACTGCAACCACCAGTCACTGCGGCTACCGCCGCCCACCACCGACAGCCCCGTTGCATGACCCAGTGCGAGCGTTTGCAGACCATCCAGCAAGCCAAACCCCACACCCTCCGCTACGGCATAGGCCAGCGCAGCGGTGTCATGCGTTGCGGTCAGACCAAACCAGGTCGCCTGCGCATTGGCATTGTTGTGGGGAGAGCGTTCACCCGTGAGGTAAGGCAAGAACAAAGGCGCCTGTGCGCGCGCAGGCGCGGGCAAAGTGGCCGCTAAATCGAGCAGCGCACCCTCATTACTGACATTGAGGGTACGCTTTGCCCAACTTAAGGCACTGGCTGCGCTGAGCATGACGCTCATTTGATGCCATCGGTTGGGCAACGCGTGGCAGAAAGCGTGCACGGCCTGCGCTGGGTTTGGCGTGTATTGATCACTGGCGACAAACACAACCCCTGAGGTGCCCAGCGATACAAAGCCTTCGCCCGCGGCGCCGACGCCGACGCCCATACCAATCGCGCTGGCGGCGTTATCGCCCGCGCCACCCGCGATCACGGTGTTGGTGGGGATGCCCCAACGTGCAGACCATTCAGGCAACAGTGAGCCGGACGGCGCACTGCCTTCAACCAAACGGGGCATGTGGGCACGGGTCAGGCCGCAAGCCTCCAGCAGCGTATCCGACCAGTCGCGCTTTGCGACATCGAGCCACAGGGTGCCCGCTGCATCCGACATCTCACTGACGGCCTCACCGCAGAGCTGCAACCGTAACCAATCCTTGGGCAGTAACACCTGTCGCACCTGCGCGAAGACATCAGGCTCGTTGTCCCGGACCCATTGCAATTTCGGCGCCGTAAAGCCTGGCATGGCCAGATTGCCCGCGATGTCACTGAGTTGCGGTACCGCCTTGGTCAGCGCTTCACATTGCGCGAAGCTTCGACCATCGTTCCAGAGAATGGCAGGCCTCAAAACGCGTTCGTCTGCGTCGATTAAAACGGCGCCGTGCATTTGACCCGATAGACCAATGCCCTCTAAGTTAGCCAGCGCTTCAGGAACACGTTGATGAAGGTCATCCATAACGGCTTCAAGCGCTTGCCACCAGGATGCAGGCGATTGCTCGGACCACAGGGGTTTGGGGTTGTGGACACGCAGCGGCGCGTGCGCAGTCGCGACGATGTCGTGCTGGGCATTCAGCAGCAACGCTTTGAGCTCTGAAGTGCCCAGATCGAGGCCAAGAAACATGGGTGTGTTCAGCTGGCTAACTTGCGCGTGCCGAATCGCCGCACCGATTGTCGGCGAAACTCGGATGGTGTCATGCCCTTCGCCTCTAAGAATCGGCGATTGAAGTTAGCGACGTTGTTGAAGCCAACCTCATAACAAATATCAGCCACTAATTTGTCGGTCTCCATCAAGAGGTGACAAGCCTTATGGACGCGAATCCGGTTCACAAAGTCGGTGTAGCTGTTGCCGGTCGCCTTGCGGAAAAAACGGGAAAAACGGGTTTCTGACATCCCCATTTCACTGGCGACGTCGGCCATTGAAACGGGCTCTGACAGGTTGTCTGTGATGCGGTTGACAATCTGGTTGATGAGGTCCATGCCTGGCTCGTCATTGGCGGCACCTTGAAGCTGAATGTTGGAGAGCAGGCGGTAGTCACTGCACGACACCAGCATGGCCAGGAAGTCAAAAAATGCCGCCATGCGGGCCGTCCCCTTGGCGGCTTTGACTCGGTGCCAATGCGTGAGTGCGGCGTCACCCAAGCCGAAAAATTCGATACCGTGTTTGGCGCGCTCGAGTAATGGCATGAGCTCGGCAAGTTCAGGTAGGTGTTTGGCAGCCGATGCAATGGGGTCGTGGTCGAACTGGATCACGTAGTCCCGCTCGCTGACGCCGCCCTCGGGGGCATCCATCGAGACCCAATTGTGCGGTAACCGGGGCCCACACAGCACCAAATGGCCTGGCGAGAACGGGCCGATCCAGTCGCCGACGAACGCTTTGCCATTGGTTTGCGTGATCAAGTGCAGCTCGTACTCGTCATGGAAGTGCCAGCGGTCCAGTTCGGTTGGAAACCCATGACTCAAACAACGCACCACGCCAGCCTCTTCTGGCGGCTCGTAGCCCAGTTTGGGCGAGCGCGAATAAACGTGCTCAAGCTCAGGCTTGACTTGTCGGGGAAGGGTAAAGGCGCGCTTGTTCACTGTATAAAATTAACTCATCACATTGCCACCGTCAACATTCAGCGTTTGCGCTGTGATGTAACTGGCTTCAGGGCTGGCCAAAAAGACTGCGGCACCACAAATATCCTGCGGCGACCCCATATAACCGAGGGGCACGGCGAGACCGACTTGTTTCTTTTTCTCACCGATCGACAGATTCTCATACTTCGCGAATAGCGCGTCCACACTCGCCCACATCGGCGTATCAATCACGCCGGGGGAAATACCGTTGACGCGGATATGGTGCGGCGCCATGGCCAGTGCAGCGGATTGGGTGTAACTAACAATCGCCGCTTTACTGGCGCAGTAATGTGAGACCAAAGCCTCGCCGCGTCTTCCCGCTTGTGAGGCCATGTTGACCACCGCACCGCGTGTACCGCTATCAACCATGTGCTGTAACACCGCTTGCATGACAAAAAATGCACCTTTCACATTGACCGAGAAGATCTTGTCATACATGGCCTCATTTGATTCGAGCAGTGGCGCCATGTCGAATATCGCAGCGTTGTTGAACAAGGTATGAATCGGGCCAAAGGTCGAAGCGGCTCGGGCCACCATAGGTTTGATGGCGTTGGTGTCGGTGACGTCACACGCAATGTACTGAATCGCGTTTGGAAAGTCGGCCATCAATTGCTGCACGTCTTTGCTCGCGCTGGCGCCGATATCGACGACCGTGCACTTGGCGCCAGCGGTGGCGAAAGCACGCGCGACGGCGGCGCCAATGCCACCCCCTGCGCCGGTTAGCAACGCGTGTTGATGGGCTAATGGTGTGCTCATGGTGTGTCGTCTCAGTGGTGCGACGTGGTTCAGGCGGGTTGTAAGCCGTGCGTGTCCAAAAATTCTTGAACCGCAGTGTACGCTTTTGACAAGGCACTGGTTAGCACCTCGCTACCCGCGAGATCACCCCACAAAACTTCGTCGCAGGCAAACGCACGGACCGGATCCGCATCGGCACAAATCGCATGCGCAACTTCGGGATTCATGGCTTGGTCTTGATAAACGTGCGGCAGCTCACCGCGATGCCAGCGTTGTAAATAGGCCAGAAACAACGCGGGCAAAATCATCACAGCGGCGATGGATTCTTTGCGCGCGAGGCGCTCGCGGATGGTTGGTGCAATGAACCCGGGGATCTTTGAAAACCCATCCATGGCGACGCGTTGGTTCGTGTCAGCGATAGCGGGGTTGCTGAAGCGGTCCAACACCACATCCCGGTATTTCTCGAGGTCGATGGGGCAAGGGGTCAATACGGGGATAACGTCATCGGTGACGTAGTTGTAGGCTAATTGCCGGGTGGGGGCATGCAACGTGCCCTCGTGGATGTACGTCATACCCAGCAGGGTGCCCGCCCAAGCGATACAACTGTGGGTGGCATTCAGTAAACGGATTTTGGCCTCTTCGTAGGCAGCGACATCCTCAACCATCTCAACGCCGACCGTCTCGAATGCGGGGCGTCCGTTGATAAAGTTGTCTTCGATGACCCATTGAATGAATGACTCACCCATGAGGCTGGCTGGGTCGTCTTGACCGGTCGCGGCCTTCACGCGTGCCACAACTGCCGGTGTCGGGCGCGGGGTGATGCGATCAACCATGGCGTTGGGGCTGGTGGTGTAGGCTGCGACCCAAGCACCCAGTGCCTCGTCACCAATGTGTTTGATGAACTGCAGCAAGCCCGCCCGTGAGCGGTCGCCGTTGTGTCGCAGGTTATCGCAATTCAGCAGCGTAACCCCCGCCTCTGAGGTGTTGAGTGCCACCATGCGGGCACGCAATAAGGTGCACAACGCACCGTAGATGGTGTGTCCTGCACGACCGGCTTTCACGGCTTCGATATCGGCGGCAAGGTCCGCAAAGGACAGATCCAACTGGTCGTTGGCCTCTAAATAGTAGCCCGCCTCCGTCACTGTGAAACTGATGATGCGTGTGGCGGCATTTTGGGCGATGTCGATCAAGCCGACGAGGTCATCGCTGTAACTCACGACGCGCTTGATGGCGGTGATGCGCTCGTAGCTGTAGACGCCTTGTGGCGTCACGGTTTCTAGGGTGTAGCTGCCGTCTTGGGCCTTCAAGTCAGCGATGGTTTGCGTCATATCGGGCCGGATGTTCCCGCCCGCGAGCGCCCAGCGGGTGTCGCCACCTGTATGCAGTGCATTTAAATAGACGGCCTGGTGCGCGCGGTGAAATGAGCCGAGCCCAAGATGCAGCATCCAGAGGTGTGTGGTATCCAATGTGGTCATGGTACGAGGGACGTGAGAGGAGGTGTGAATCGAATGGTTAAACGGGGTTGCGTACCGTGCAGCCTTGGGTGTCGAACCAATGCGCTTTACTGAGATCCAAAACCAAACCGACCGCGTCACCCACATGAACGTTTGCACGATCGGCCTGACGCGCCACCATTTGGGCGCCGGTTTGTGTTTTGGCGTAAATCAAGGTTTCGGCGCCCAGCGCTTCCACCAAGACAACGGTCGCCGGGACACCAGTCCCAGCTTCGGCAAGCCGCACGCTTTCAGGACGCAGTCCCATGCTGCCACCATCGGCGCCTGCAGGTGCGGCTGCGCGCACCTCTGCGGGTAGTTGTGCGAGCGGCGCCACGTTCATTTGCGGGGTGCCGATGAATTGTGCAACAAATTGATTGACCGGATTGTCATACAACTCCAGTGGTGAGCCGACCTGCTCGATCAGGCCATCACGCAGCACAACGACCCGGTCTGCCAGCGTCATCGCTTCAACTTGGTCGTGCGTGACATAAATGGTGGTCGCACCCAGGTCGCGGTGTAACTGCGCGATTTCGACGCGCGTTTGGCCGCGCAATGCGGCATCGAGGTTGGACAACGGTTCATCAAACAGGAACAC
>ENA-UPXF01000654-UPXF01000654.1-marine-metagenome-genome-assembly--contig:-NODE-654-length-13330-cov-5.304181_pt1 | contig 13330 bp, 10 predicted proteins | sample MGYA00238177_ERZ767431 | MGnify/ENA primary metagenome ERZ767431 (study PRJEB28953, sample SAMN06266262) | marine metagenome | isolation source: Columbia River Estuary | place: USA:Columbia River Estuary... | reverse complement strand
CCGTCAACATCCACAACTTGTTATCAAGCACCCATAACCTCACACCATCCTCATTTATACTCTTCAAGTTATAGAATGACCACGTGTTTGCTTGTTTTTTACCCATATCTAGGTAGCCTATCGAGTTGTTACGGTAAGGTCCTAGAAGCCCGTGCTCAATCACTTTATCAACTGGTAAGCAGACAAGCGATGGAATGCAACAATGCCTCAAAATATCCTTAAAGTCAAACGGTCTCAATTCGGGTGGTTTCATGTAGCACCTCAAAATCACTTCTCTGGATAACCTATTTAAATCTTCATTGGTTGAAATACACTGGGTTTGTTTAAGGCATCCTTTGTAGAGCGACAGCCTCACGTCGTTGACAGACAGGTGGTCCATGATACGAGAGTGGACCTTGTTAGACTTCCTGAGCATCATAATTTGATCATTCAGGATCTTTTTGTATTCACATATGTCTACCACCCCCAATAAAGCGTTACGTGTAACAGTTAGAGTTGACCATAGCGAATCATCATCCTCTCCATCTTCACATAGTTCTTCAAGAATTACTTCAATGGTTTCAACACAGACTGTCTTAAAGGTGTCAATAGTGTGCGTTTCCAAATTGATAGCTATATGACTTTTTATGTTATTAATCTCTTCATTGATCATGCCCGTGATCATATTCGACATTTGTTCACATTGATGTTTTACGTACTCTTGGTGGTAGTTGATTTTCTCTTCTTCACTAAATACGGTAGGAGCATTTCTAAAATTATTAGGGATCTTGGAACGGTCTATGTTAAACTTGTCTTCATCACCGAGAAACATACTAATAAGTGACCCTGTTGTGTTGGGCTCCTTACCTTCAAGTATAGATTTCTTTTTTATTAACCCTAATAAGATTCCTATCCTAATAACGTCCATTTCAACAATATTCATAGGAATCCCGGTGGCCTTTGACGATGCTTCACGACGTGAGCGACTCTTCTCAGAATATTCCTTCCGCCGCTTCATCTCTTCATCCAGTTTACATAGCTTCTCTTTTTGCTCAGCAGTTAGTTGCAAAGACATCTTTTTTTAAAGACTAATAAGGATGTTTAGATCAGATCCAATTGATATACAGATGTTTGATCAATAAGAACCGTTTATCAATATCTTATGAAAGTAAAAATGGATATATGTAATCAATGGAAAAAGAATAGGTTAATTAACCCAAGGACAAGTCGTAAAATCAAACCAACAGGTAGAGTATACAAAGATCTGGAAGTTGAATGCTCAGACGCTCCAAAACCACCTATCCGACGCGTTCACTACTCGCCCAAATGTTTAAACTGGTACATAAATCCAAACATAAACCCAGACACTGGTAGGATAATTAAGATTGGTGGACCCACATACTTGAAACTTGAGAAAGAGTGTGGAGGATTTCCAACTTTGGCATCTCCAAAGTTGGTTCAAAAAAAACTAGGTTATCCAAAACTAGGGTCTCCAATAATGCTAAGCTCTCCAGGCTGCAGAGGCATTGGAAGACTAGACTCTCCAGGTATTCCAAAATTAGGCTCTCCAGGTTCTCGGCGTATTAGAAGACCAGCATCACCAGCATCTCCAGGACTACCAAAACTAGGCTCTGTATTAAAACTAGGCCCTGCCTATCAAAAAAAATACATGTATATTGAAGACGATTGTGATGAATGGAAGAATGATCCAACAACGGACCCTGCAACGGGGTCCTCTATCGACCCGCTAGGGAAGATTTATAAATTGTATGAAGATACCTGTGGTCCGCCAACCGATGCACCACAAACGTCATGGTTCTCACAACGTCTTCAGAAGGGTCTCCGCATCAACAATGCAATCAGGTCAATCAAAACAGATCAATGGAACGTGTGCCTTACAGGCGCCAACGCTCCAGCATTTAGAGCCAACTTGTCAAATATAGTCAAAATTGGAAAAGGATCGTTCGGTCAAGTGTATAGAGCTACCCTCGTCAAAGAAGGTGAACAGCTCGTCATCAAAGAGGCCTACTTAAATAATGATGAAAAAAAAGTCCTTAAAGAGGCTACCAAGCAGAATCAGAAATGGGAGAGCTTGAATAAAAAGTCATACCCACGAGAAAATAAGATCCTAGACCTCATCAACAAACTCCTGTTGACTCGTAAATGTCCCAATTTCGTTTACGTCTACAACATGGCCATGTGCGATGGATGCTTAATCAAAGATCATTATAGGAAGTCAGCATCAAGCTCCTGCTACGTTACCTTCATGGAATCGATGGATACGGATCTGAAACGTACACAAATTAAACAGTTTGACCAGCAGTTGAGCGTGTTGTATCAAATGCTTATTGCAGTGCATGCGATTCATCGCTACTATGGCATATGGCATCGGGACATTAAATCTTCAAACATTTTTATTCAGGTGGTCAAACCGGGTGGTTATTTCGAATATGTAATTGGGGGTAAATCCTACTTTGTTAAAAACGCTGGATTTATCGCGTACATTGCCGATTTTGGTGTCTCTGAAATCCTATCACCCGCTTACGCGTTAACAAATTACTACGGGAATAGGAACGCTGAAGTGATGCGCTCGACAAATGAGGTGGATGGAAGTTATCTCTATTGGAAACCTATTTCAGTGTATGGTTCCTGGAGGTCCATTGACTGGTATGATAGCTCATTAAAAAAGATAAGTGCAACTAGAAACGAAATCACCTGTCCTTCAAATATAAAGAGTTCTGTACCTATCCGCCTCAAAGATAACATGAAGTTCCCCCCATTTGAGTTCTTTGGCGATATACAGGATGTGATTCGTATATTTGTCGGTGGTAATCAGAGCGAGCAGAGGGGTACGCACAAACGCATGCAATACCTTAGCAATCGATTAGAAAAACTCATAAATGAAAAGAAGGCATACCTGAGCAGAAAGGATTCCATTTATCACATACATGGAACCGTCAAATACATCCTCGCTAGCGAAATGCTTGACCAGTTGTACATTGAACCAACCGTTGACAACATAGTTGACCGATTTGTGATGTAGGTTTCCTACATAAACTGATATGAGTGTACCTCTTTACATAGAAGCTGACCTCGCCCTTGAAGACATCATATAAATTGAATTTTTTCTTCGAACTCACACGTCTTAGAATAAATGGCTTCCAATCACCCACAAACAATCAACTACAACGGGCACGAGACCTACTTAGCTAACGATCTCAAGACTGTGCACCCATCCCTTTTCAGAGGCCTACGCTCAGTCAAAGGAATCGTCACCAAGCACAACATACCGGACGATCAACATTTTGTCGTCAAATACATAAAAAAGACCGACTCGTATGAAGAAAGTAACCTCACATATTCGCGATCCAAAATCCTCATCAAGAAAGACTGGTTTGACCAATTCATTGAAACGCCTGAGGCTGCAAACCCTGGTGAGCCCAGAGACGCGCCTCCTATCTTGGAGCTGACCGATGAAGAGAAGTTTACAGACGATGACGGAAATGTATACGAAGTGGAAGTAAGAGGCGAGCGTCATGAGGATAAGATCAGGTTCAAGGGGGAAGATGTAGCTAGAGTGTTTGAGATGGAGAACCTACGACAAAATGTTCAATTATCACATACTGAATATAATGAAGGCGAGGACTACGAGATTCTACACGTACTGGATGATAGAATGTATATTCATTTACGCGTAGAATCGAGAGGTCACAAAAAACGACTCTATTTTACATACCAGGGTCTCATCAAAGTAATCACCAAATCTAGATCCGGTACAGCTCACCACTTCATGAACTGGATGAAGAGGATCCTCTTCAAGGCCCATCTCGGCACAGACGAAGATAAAGCCGTGCTTGCCTACGAGCTTGCCGCCACTAACCCTGACGTCATCAAAGCTATCCTGTCCAAATGTATGAGCAAAATGTCATGCGTGTACCTGTTCAACGTGGGCAAGATCACCGAGCTCAGGAAGTATGAAGACCAGCTCAAACCGTTCAGGAAAGGATGTCTATACAAAATTGGAAGAACAGACGACTTGTTTAGACGGACAGGTGAGCATTGCGGTACATACGGAAAGATGACCGGCAACGACCTGAAGCTCCAATGCTTCAGTCCTGTCGATCACAGAGATGAGGTATCTGCAGAGGGTGAGATCAGGAAATTCTTTTCGGAGACTGGTCCGTATGGGCGTAGTATGTTTTGCAAGCTGGGTAAATTTGATGAGTTGATTGTGTTGGATAAGAGTGAAGTGAGCGAGGCAAAGAAATTCTATTCACAAATGTATACAAAGTACGGGTCTTATATACAGAAATATCTGCAAGAGAATCAAGAGCTAAGGATTAATATCAATGGTCAGAAATTGTTGTTGGAGTCTAAGGATAAAGTTATAGCGGAGATGAATCATCATATAAGCAGTATGAAGAGAGAGCTGGATACAGCGTACGCGAGTATCCAGCATTTTAAGGAGCAGATAAGTGAAGGGTTGAAGCGTGAGCATGGGTATCAGGAGCGTGAGCATGGGTATCAGGAGCGTGAGTGTGGGTACAGAGCCCAACTATCTCAGAAGGATGAGCTGATCAAAGAGATAACTAGAAAATTGGCCAACTATTCGAGACAGCTGCAAGAGAACCCAGGGGATCCTACCATATCTGAGAAGATAGGTAAGTATAGGAAAAAGGTGATGAGATTGGCTGGGATAAACGAGGGTGAGCTGGTGGACCAGATGGAGAACATGAGGATAAGATCAGGTTCAAGGGAAAGGATGTAGAGAGAGTGTTTGAGATGGAGAACCTACTTGATGGTGTCCAAAATGAAAGAGGTTATAATAAAAATGAAGACTTTGAGATTCTATTCACAATTGTGAATAGAATCAGGTTCAAGGGAAAGGATGTAGAGAGTGTTTCAGATGGAGAACCTACTTGATGTTCAACGACCAGATTCTGGTTATAATAAAAATGAGGACTGGGAGTAGAATCTCCCTCTCCCAAAAGAGGACATAAGAAACGATAGAGGTGCTTTTATGTTGGGAGGATCAGCAAGATAGTGAAAGAGATCGCCGGGGCGGCAAACGTCGGCGGACCCCACGTGCATGCGCATTCGATAAGACATTCGTTTGCTCACATTTTGCTAGAAGCTGGAAATGACCCAAGCAAAGTATCCAAAATGATAGGACACGTATCCACAGCGACTACTGAAAAATATTATCTCAAGGAAAGCGTAGTCGAGGTAAGCAAACGATGCAACATCCCATGGCTCACACGAACTGAACAGGTAGAGGATCTACCTAGCTTCATGAAACCGACAACGAGCGCTAAAGGAATATCTATCCAAAATAAAGCCAAAAAGAAAGATAAACAAATGAGACTCAAGGCTCTTTCAAAATCCTTTAATACGGTAGGAGAACCTATTTCTGAATAAATTTTGAATATTTCCAACCAAAACTCAATTAATTGTAAAAATGGCTACCTGTAATTTACCCATCATCGTGTTTAATGGACACGACACATATCTGGTAAACGATCTCAAGACTGTGCACCCATCCCTTTTCAGAGGCCTACGCTCAGTCAAAGGAATCGTCACCAAGCACAACATACCGGACGATCAACATTTTGTCGTCAAATACATAAAAAAGACCGACTCGTATGAAGAAAGTAACCTCACATATTCGCGATCCAAAATCCTCATCAAGAAAGACTGGTTTGACCAATTCATTGAAACGCCTGAGGCTGCAAACCCTGGTGAGCCCAGAGACGCGCCTCCTATCTTGGAGCTGACCGATGAAGAGAAGTTTACAGACGATGACGGAAATGTATACGAAGTGGAAGTAAGAGGCGAGCGTCATGAGGATAAGATCAGGTTCAAGGGGGAAGATGTAGCTAGAGTGTTTGAGATGGAGAACCTACGACAAAATGTTCAATTATCACATACTGAATATAATGAAGGCGAGGACTACGAGATTCTACACGTACTGGATGATAGAATGTATATTCATTTACGCGTAGAATCGAGAGGTCACAAAAAACGACTCTATTTTACATACCAGGGTCTCATCAAAGTAATCACCAAATCTAGATCCGGTACAGCTCACCACTTCATGAACTGGATGAAGAGGATCCTCTTCAAGGCCCATCTCGGCACAGACGAAGATAAAGCCGTGCTTGCCTACGAGCTTGCCGCCACTAACCCTGACGTCATCAAAGCTATCCTGTCCAAATGTATGAGCAAAATGTCATGCGTGTACCTGTTCAACGTGGGCAAGATCACCGAGCTCAGGAAGTATGAAGACCAGCTCAAACCGTTCAGGAAAGGATGTCTATACAAAATTGGAAGAACAGACGACTTGTTTAGACGGACAGGTGAGCATTGCGGTACATACGGAAAGATGACCGGCAACGACCTGAAGCTCCAATGCTTCAGTCCTGTCGATCACAGAGATGAGGTATCTGCAGAGGGTGAGATCAGGAAATTCTTTTCGGAGACTGGTCCGTATGGGCGTAGTATGTTTTGCAAGCTGGGTAAATTTGATGAGTTGATTGTGTTGGATAAGAGTGAAGTGAGCGAGGCAAAGAAATTCTATTCACAAATGTATACAAAGTACGGGTCTTATATACAGAAATATCTGCAAGAGAATCAAGAGCTAAGGATTAATATCAATGGTCAGAAATTGTTGTTGGAGTCTAAGGATAAAGTTATAGCGGAGATGAATCATCATATAAGCAGTATGAAGAGAGAGCTGGATACAGCGTACGCGAGTATCCAGCATTTTAAGGAGCAGATAAGTGAAGGGTTGAAGCGTGAGCATGGGTATCAGGAGCGTGAGCATGGGTATCAGGAGCGTGAGTGTGGGTACAGAGCCCAACTATCTCAGAAGGATGAGCTGATCAAAGAGATAACTAGAAAATTGGCCAACTATTCGAGACAGCTGCAAGAGAACCCAGGGGATCCTACCATATCTGAGAAGATAGGTAAGTATAGGAAAAAGGTGATGAGATTGGCTGGGATAAACGAGGGTGAGCTGGTGGACCAGATGGAGAACATGAGGATATAATTTCTTGAACAAACATATGGAGAAACATGAGAATGAAAAAATTGCACAAGACATGCTTACAAGACTTAAGAAATGAGGGTAGTGTAAAAAACCATGAGTAATATTACAAACACAGTACGCCGATTAATAATGGTTAGGGAGAGGATGGGACATGTGAAGAAGGCAATTCTGGAACAGCGTAAAGTGGAAAAGGAAATCAAAAGAGAGATACAGAATTATTTGGTTGAGACGATGCAAGAAGGAATTAGGCTGGATGATCATACATACCTTAAACTTGAAAAGAAAGATAGAAAAATCCCTCTAGGAAAGAAGAATTATGAGTCTAAAATTAAAGACCTGTTGGCTAGTAAGGGTATCACTGACGAGGGGTTCATAAAGGCACTTTTGAATAAAACCAAAGATGTCGTCCAAACACAGAAATGTGTCATCACAGAGAAATAGGAAATTCCCAGGTCCTTAGTTTCATATCAAAGTTTGTTGATATGAAAGCAAACCTTAAGAATTTTGACAGGTACACGTTAGCGTTCAAAATCGTCAAGACACCTTAGTGTGCCATTGTGGGGTTATGCATGAGCATAGGAAGACGTGCAAGCCTGTAAAAAAAGATACATGATTGTCGCGATATTATAATCATCCTTCAAAAATGGCTTCAAATGAATTTTGGATGTACGATGTGACTCAGTTATTTAGATCGTTCGATCTCCTACCAAGTCCCGAAGACAGCTTGTCAACAAAACTAAACACGATAACGCGAATGGCACTGATCGCATGCGTAGTAATCGCGGTATACAAGCCTATGCTTGCATTCAGTACGATGATCATCGTAATGGTTGTTACGATGAGCGTGTATTCAAGTGCAATCGGGGAACCAACTATCGAGCAATTCGAACAAGGATATGTTGATTCAAAAGACGAATCAAACTCTCAACAATTGTATGAATTCATGAGAGAGTACAACTCAATCAAGCACCCAGACGTTAATAAGGTTGGCTTCCCAACTAGTCAGAAAAGATTCTGTAATGACGCCGTGTTGTTAGAATATGATACAAATCATACCTCAATTAATCAGAAACTGGTCGGTGGACCCAATCCCAAAACTAGGATAACTCCCATTATAGCCCCACCTTCTCATGATTTAGATTCATGGCGTAATAATGATTTCGCGGTCCACTCGCAAATTAATAAAGAGACAAATTTTGACGCGGACATGGTAGGTTATAACTATGGTATTCTCCCAACCAAATGCAAGGAGTGCATGTACATTCCTTGTCAATGTAAAGTCCTTCAGGGAAATAATAAAACTGAAAATGAAAACATAATCGAAGGGTTTCGAGATTTCAAAGATATGTCAAAAGATGGGAGCAGAGATCATGGGAAAAGAGATCATGGGAAAAGAGATCATGGGAGCAGGAACAGACATCACGGGAACAGACGTTATCAGATCATAAACGATCCTACCCCAGATCCAGATCAGTACATGACACCCAAAAAAGAGATTGTGGATGATAAACATATCATTCCATGCTTTGAGAGTCCTAGGCGTGACAACATTATCACTCAGACGCTCCAACCGGGGGTGTTTCAGAAATCACATATCGGTGAGCCTATAAATAGTAACATTGGAATTTCCTACCTTCAGCAGTGGGGGCCTACAGAAGTCCAGCAAACGGATGATATGATAAAGTACACCATGCATGATCCCAAGAACACAATTATCACACCTCAAAGCGTAAAAGAACCTATTACTCAAGATCATACCAACGTTTATGACCCTCGTTTCACTGGATATGGTACCAGTTACAGGTCCTACGTAGATAAATTGACAGGACGTCCCAAATTCTTTTACGATGATGTAGATGCGATTACGATGCCCAATTACATCACTCGTAGTAACGTGGATGTGTTCCCATGGGCTAATACTTATGGTTCAGACAAAATGTTAACTCAGAGCGAAGGCGATGAGTACAGGCAACTAGCAAACAACGCATTTACAGATTCGGCGATCACATTCAGAACAGAACTACAGGAACGACTAATGAGGAAACGTAATGCAGAGTTATGGCAACTCAGAGTAGCACCTATCTCTACGATGGCACGTTTAGGATCATCTATGAAATCATGTCTTTAAATGTATAGTTTCATAACCTCTCTGGTTATGAATTTGAGATACTTAATATGAATCAATAACGCCACGGATACTCTCAACGAGAGCTACAACCTTCTTGTTGGAATAAGGCAACCCATGCTCCTTGGCAATTTCCGTCAGAACAGCTTTACTTGTATATGATATGATATGACTTGTAGGTATGTCCTTGATAGCAAGCATCCATACAGCTATATCCTTTGGAATAGATGCTACACGACTATAATCGTAAAGATAATTCAAAGCCCCATTTATGATCGAGTAGTCGCGATCGGTGAGATTCTTCTTGTAGTTTTCAAAAATATTAATATATTTATGACGGTTGCGTTTCTTGAACGCTTCCTTCACAACGCCAACATCCTCTTTGCAAATGTTCAACAGCAGGTTGATCGTAGCAGGGTAAACCTTGGTCCTACTCACCGACTGCTCTACGTGAATAGGTTTTTCAATCGCACTATCAACCTCTACGTTGTTGTAATCCTTATTATCAATCTTTGTTGAAGTAGCAGATGTTTGATCAAACACAGTTTTTAGTGGTTCAGCATCTACTTTTGTAGCATTTACTTTTTTATCATCTACTTTTGTAGCATTTACTGTTTTAGCATCTACTGTTTTAGCATCTACTTTGACGACCTTCGTTCTCCTCTTAACAGGGGGCCTCTCTGGTGATGTAGGTTTTGGCATATTTTGATCTACATGAGCCGGCTTTAGATCTCTAACGTCAATCGAAAACAACCCAATATTCAACTATGACACATGTTCACCGAGTCATTCGCCCGCCGATTAATACATAGTTTATATTTAAGGATGATATGTTTAAAAATCTTTGCATATTACTAAAATAGATGGATCAATATATGGTAATCTACAAAACGATAGCTGAATTATCTAACCGAATCAGCGTGGGGAATAAGGGTGGTTTAATCTTAAACCCATCAACAGAGTTAAATTCATTCAAGCAAATGTTGAGGGATCTCGACATCCCTCCAGAAGAGATAAACAACCTCGCGATAGAGGGAACACCGGGGGATTATCGCCTGTCACTCAACGGACAAGCCGTGGATATAGCTAAAGGAACTGAGGATATAATGTACAATGCCAATCTTCTCAATTTCCTCAAACGTTTAGGTCTCACAAAGACAGCTACCGCGATGGCAAAAGAGGCAGAGATTAAGGATGAGTATCTACATAACGCTCGCGGTTTCCACCAAATCATGCGTTTGAAGAATAGAATGAAGATAGCAAATGATATAACAAAGCGCTATGGAAAGAGTCCTGCTACCGATGCTGAACTGAGAGAGATCTTACAAAAGGATCCCTATCTCAAAAGCGTCTTTGTGAACTTTCTTAGAAAAATTCAAGATTCCAGGAACTCTGATCCAAACGCGAAACCATACGGTGATTGGGTGCGTAAACCATACAGAGGACGTCGATACGGCTTAGTAGCTCTCTTTAGAATCCTAAACAACCACAAACTATCACTTGGAGGGTGCTGGGCAATGAGGGTTGATGGATACAAATGTGTAGTACCATCACTCTCATGTTCCACGATTAAAGGACAGAAAGCATTCAAATGCGCTGATGACAATAGGTGTGGTGTTACAAAGAAACAGTCATGCTACAAATGTGTAAAATGGAATTCAAACATGTGTGTAGAAACACCATCATGTGATAAGAATAACAGTTGTTCAAAAGCGTGTTCAAACAAGGAGATTGAGGTTCCTAGCGACACGGTGCTTGTATGTATTAAACGTAAATTCTGGATCGCGGCTCAGGATTTCATGAATCAGGATTTTACAATGGTTTCAGGACCCCCCGTTGTTACGGATGACGATGTCGTGGTTGATGATGACGAAAATGTTGACGTAGAAGATGACGAAAATGTTGACGTAGAAGATGACGAATTTGAGGAAGACTTGTCATGGTCTAGTAAATTAGCTGACTTTTTCGGTTACACGTGGCTTATCTGGGTCATTGGCTTTATCATTGTAGGGATAGTGATGTACAGGTACAGATAAGTTATAGACAACTTGTAACAGTGAAAATGAATCATTTACAAAGTGAAGTTCAACTAGCTGTTGTTCTTATGGTTAAAAACGAAGAGAAGAGGATTGAAACTACGTTGAATAGTGTGAAGGATGTAGTAGATGGTATCATATTATTCGACACGGGGTCAGAGGACAAGACGGTAGAAATCGTAAAACAGTTCGCGGAGAAACACAACATACATTTTCATTTACTTCAAGGTCAATTTGAGGACTTTGCTACCTCACGAAATATGCTTCTTGACTTTGCTGACAAACTCTTGTACGATTACCTGTTGTTACTAGACAGCAACGATGAGTATAGGTGTGACAAGAATCTGAAACAGCTAATAAATGGGGCAAGTGAGGAAGGGTTCCTACTACATCAACGTTGGTATGTTGGTCCTTATGAAGAATTAGACTATTACAACATTAGGCTGATCAAATCAAACACTGGTTTCAGGTATAAAGGTTCCGTTCACGAGTACATTGATGTACCTCCCGGGGCTAAGATTGGAAAAATGGGGGATATTATCCTTTATCAAGATAGGGTAAAGGATAACGATGGCAAATCGCAAACACGGTGGAAAAAAGATCTGACACTCCTCAAGAGGAACATTGCCATGAATCCTAACAACGGGCGTAGCCAATACTATCTGGCCCAAACGTACGACTGTCTTAATATGAAGGCGGATGCAATGTTTTTCTATAAACAGAGAGCAAACAATGAGGATGGTTTCTTCGAGGAGAGGTTCAATTCTATGATGAAATGTGGTCAACTAGAACGAGATGAGGATGATAGTGTGAAATGGTATCTGAAAGCATATCAGCTGATTGAGAGGGCTGAGCCTTTGATTGGTATTGTAAGAATATATAGAAAAAGGGGCAAGTTCAAGCTTGCATTCTTGTTTGCTAAACTAGCATGCGAACTTCCATATCCCTCAAATTGTATCCTTTGGGTAAATCAGAGATGCTACAATCATGATAGATGGCAAGAGTTGGGAATAGTGGCATACTACGTAAAGGAGCACGAGTTGGGTCAGAAGGCTTGTGAAAAGGCTGTAGAGTCAGGATATGACGTGGATCTTAATAAGAAAAACTTAATTTTCTATGAAAAATGTGGTTTAAGAAAACAATCCTAAGTATAGAGAATAACATGTTTATAACCCTGTTTTATATTGCCGTGATCATGTTTGCAGTTCTATTCATGCGCAACTGGTTATCAGGTGAGAAGGGAACATACACAGATCACACGCCGTTAATATTGGATCTGATGATTAAACCGATTAAACCGATTAAACGGTTTGATCCTAAAAAAAAGATATCATTTGAAAGTAAAGGGGAGACGGAGTGTAGAAGAGCTATTGAAAAAATTACAGGTAAAAAATTCCCAAAGGTTAGGCCCAACTTTTTGATGAATACAGTGAGTGGATCTAACTTGGAATTAGATTGTTATAACGATGAAATGAAGATTGCAGTCGAGTACAACGGAGAACAACATTATAATTACATACCTTACTTTCATAACAACAAAGACGCATTTACCAATCTCAAGTATAGAGATGAGAAGAAAAGGTTGTTATGTAAAAAAAATGGCATCCTTCTGATTACTGTGCCTTACACCGTGAAGCATAGAGACATAGAAACGTATATCATAAAAGAATTGAAAAAATATTATTCGTGAACATAATTTCAGTAGTAAAAATGGCCAATTTTTTAGTAAGAAATCCTCAAAAAAGAGAAAATGTCATAAATGATATACAAATACAGTCGGGTTCACCTTCAGATGGTGAAATAATTGTATATGACTCAGTTTCTAATGAATGGGTATTTTCTACAGGATCTGCTGGACCTACAGGACCTGCTGGACCTGCTGGACCTACAGGATCTGCTGGACCTACAGGACCTACAGGATCTGCTGGACCTGCTGGACCTGCTGGACCTGCTGGACCTACAGGACCTACAGGACCTACAGGACCTACAGGATCTGCTGGACCTACAGGACCTACAGGACCTACAGGATCTGCTGGACCTGCTGGACCCATTGGACCTACAGGATCTGCTGGACCTGCTGGACCCATTGGACCTACAGGATCTGCTGGACCTACAGGATCTGCTGGACCTACAGGATCTGCT
>ENA-UPXF01000651-UPXF01000651.1-marine-metagenome-genome-assembly--contig:-NODE-651-length-13400-cov-4.886399_pt1 | contig 13400 bp, 8 predicted proteins | sample MGYA00238177_ERZ767431 | MGnify/ENA primary metagenome ERZ767431 (study PRJEB28953, sample SAMN06266262) | marine metagenome | isolation source: Columbia River Estuary | place: USA:Columbia River Estuary... | reverse complement strand
CGCTGTGGGCTGCAGTGTTGTGGTGGTGGTGCGACATCGAACGCCTCGAGCGCCAAGAAGAAACAGTTCTCTAAAAACTCTCGAGTACTCGCGAGTACTCGCTACAACCCGTCACAAAGTCGAACGAGGCCGGTCACTTTTGAGCCTTTGACAAGTGCAGCATCGCTTGCGCCAAGTTTTGCCAGTTGTGACTTTGCTTCGTCGAAACTCACAGCTTGCGTTTGGTAAAGATCTGTATTCACCGCAATCAGTTCGATATTTAGATCTTCAGCAATAGCACGAATCGCCAAGTGTTCTTTGGCTGGATCTGCCAACTCGGCCATTAATCCACAAAATGCAAACTTCTTTTTGGCTGGCAGTTTCGCCAAAGTTTCAAGTGCCGCTCGCATCGAGGCTGGGTTTGCGTTGTATGAGTCGTCAATCACAGTTGCACCAGTTTTAAGTTTGCGTATCTGCATTCGCGAACTAGAAATACGCGCTCCCGATATCGCGCGTGCCGCAGTTTGCAAATCAATCTGTAGATACCCGGCCACACAAAGAGCAGCGAGCGCATTGTGGGCCATATGCATACCTGCAGTTTGCATTTGCAGTTCAACTTCACCCCACGGCGATGCGACTTTTGCTGTGACACAGCCCTGATCGTTGATCGCACTCGACAAAATTTTTACATCAGCGTTTGCTGCCGTACCGTATGTCAATATCTTTGCCTTAGTTGCGTCGCGCATCGCAACCACTCGCGAGTCATCTGCATTTAAAATCGCTACTCCAGAATCTGGCAACGACTCGATCAGTTCTTGTTTGGCTTTTTTAACTCCGTCAATTGAGCCCAAACGCTCGGTGTGCGCGTCGGCCACCGCGGTCACGATGCCAATATTTGGACTAGCCACTTTGCAAAGCCTGGCAATCTCGCCAAACCCACGCATTCCCATTTCAAGCACAAGAGCCTGGGTCGCATCAGGCGCATTCAAAATAGTTGTCGGCAAACCAAAGTCATTGTTGAACGACGCCTCGTTGGCATGTGTTTGAAATTTTGTAGCCAAGGCACTGGCGACAAAATCTTTTGTCGATGTCTTGCCCACTGAACCAGTGATCCCGATTACGCGACCTGCCAACTGCGAATCAAGTCGAGCCCTACCCCAACTACCCAAAGCCAATAATGCTGCAATTGTTTCGCCGACTTTGATTGCTGTTCGACCCTGCGGTTCGCGCGCGGTGAGATACGCCCCTGCACCACGACTTATGGCGTCAGCAATAAATTCGTGACCGTCGCGTTGATCAACAATTGGTACGAATAATTGTCCCGGCACGATTGTTCGCGAGTCGAAAGATACGCCAGCAAGATGTGCGTTCGAACCAACAAGTTCTCCAGAAACGGCGCTTGCAACATCTGCTGCCATGAAGCGCATAGGTTTAAATCTTAACTGCGCCAGTGTCTGAGAATTGACTAGTACTGACGAGCACTGATTAACGTCAAGATGCGAGTACCGTTATGACGAATGATTAGCGAAAATCGCAAGTCAAAAGCTCGCATCATTGTTTTATTTGGTGGCGAATCTGCCGAGCACGACGTTAGTTGTGTCACGGCGGCACACGTCTTGCGCGCACTTGATCCACAAAAATATGACGTCACCACGGTGGGCATCACACGCGATGGCCAATGGGTGAACACTGAACTGCCAACAGCGAGAGACATCAAAACTCTCAACGCAACTGGATCACCCACAAGTTCAAGTTTGATTTTTGATGCGCAAAACGACTCGACGCAACTTGTTGTCATTCCGTTACTACACGGACCGATGGGTGAAGACGGCACCGTGCAAGGACTGCTCGAACTTGCCCACGTCGCATATGTCGGCACGGGTGTGCTCGGTAGTGCTGTCGCAATGGACAAAAGCATCGCTAAACAAATTATGTCTGCCAACTCTATTGCTCAACAAAAATTTATAACCGTTCGTGACACTGATGATCAAGACAAAATTATTGATCAGGCAATCAGCCAACTTGGTTTACCAGTTTTTGTTAAGCCTGCAAATATGGGATCTTCAATCGGCGTCAAGAAAGCTAAGACGCGTGCCGAAATAGTTTCTGCACTTACCAACGCGTTTGAGTTTGACGAGTGGGCTCTCATCGAAGAAGCAGTCACGGGTCGAGAAATTGAAGTTGCAGTTCTTGGCAACGAAAACCCTCGGGCGTCAGTGCCGGGCGAAATTGTTCCGAGTCATGAGTTTTACGATTACGAAGATAAATACATCGGCGACGGAGCCCAACTACTTGTGCCTGCGCCACTTTCTGAAAGCGAAGTTGCTGAAGTTCAGCAACTTGCCTTGAAGATTTATCGAACCTTGCGTAGCGACGGTATGGCTCGGGTCGACTTCTTTTATGAAAAAGGTGGCAGAGGTTTCTTGTGTAACGAAATCAATACGATTCCGGGATTTACACCAATTTCGATGTATCCAAAACTATGGCAAGCCTCTGGTTTGAGTTATTCGCAACTTCTCGACGAATTAATCGAACTAGCGATTGCACGACACACTAAACGGCGCAACAAAACTTAAAACTCAGTAAGTTTTGGCGTCGAAATTAGATCAAGATCCCGCTGGTGGGATGTTGATCTTCATTCCTGCAAACAAGAACACGTCAATACTTGACCAATTGTTTGCTGCCAATAGCGAAGTCATAGAAACGCAGAACTTTTTGATAATCACAAACAGCGAATCTCCTTGGGCGATTTCGTAGACACCCGCAGGTCGATTGCCACAGCCAGGTTTACCAACAGGACTGGCTGTTGTCGTCTGTTGAACATTTGTCGAGACAACTTGGGCTGACGGCGGAATCTTAAGTTTTCGCCCTGGATACGGAAACTGCGTTGCAGAAACGAGCCCGTTCCATGCAAGCAACTCTGTAACTGTGATACCGAACAATGTTGCGACTTTGATTGGTGAGTCACCGGCTTGAACGATGTATTCCTGCTCAACACCAATCGCCCCTGGCGGCAACGTTGTTGTTGTATTGGGCAAAGTCGTCTGCACTGGTGGGATCGTCGCGAAATCTGTCGGCCCAATTGGCACAACAGTTGTCGCACTACCCGAAACATCGACACCGCATGAGCCCATCACAAAAGATGCAACGATTATCGAAATACAAGCGGCGGTGAATCTGCGGCTCAACATCACGATCTATCGTAAACGATTTGAAGCGTGCGAGATGAGCACACTTTTGCTTGATTAGTTCAGAGGTTTTGCCGACGCAACAATCGGAGCAGGCAGATCTGTAGAGCCCATCAAGTAGTTGTCGACCGCTGCCGCTGCCGCGCGGCCCTCGGCAATCGCCCAAACAATCAAACTCTGACCGCGGCCCATATCACCAGCAACGAAAACACCTCGCATGCTCGACATGTATGCGTCATCACGGGCGACATTTCCGCGGTCATCAAAGTCCAAACCAAGCGTGCTCAGCCACGAAGCTTTTTCAGGGCCGACAAAACCGAGCGCCAACAACACCAGATCGGCTTTCAATTCGCGTTCCGAACCTTCAACTTTGACAAACTTTCCGTTTTCAGATTTCACTTCGCAAATCACCATTGCGCGTACATTGCCGTCTTTATCACCAACAAACTTCTCTGTCGAGACCGAAAACAATCGCTCGCCGCCCTCTTCGTGGGCCGACGAGGTTCGGTAAATAAAACTCCACTGCGGCCACGGGTTGCTCTCGGCGCGCGTTGTCGGCGGTTGCGGCAAAATTTCGAGCTGTGTAATTGACGCAGCGCCTTGGCGAATCGCAGTGCCTAAACAATCGGCGCCCGTGTCTCCGCCACCGATGATTACAACATGTTTGCCTTCAGCGCTGATAGTTGTCTTTTCGTAGTCGCCTTGCTGAACTTTGTTGGATGGTGGCAGATACTCCATTGCCTGATGAATGCCACGCAATTCTCGGCCATCAACTTGCAAGTCACGCCACGATGTCGCGCCACAAGCCAAAACGACTGCGTCGTGTGAAGCGATCAAAACATCAACATCAACATTTTCGCCAACAACCGCATTCGTGCGAAACACTGTTCCTTCGGCGGTCATCTGTTTGACGCGACGTTCAATGTGGCTTTTTTCCATTTTGAATTCTGGAATTCCGTAGCGAAGCAACCCGCCGATGCGATCGGCACGTTCAAGAACCAAAACATCATGACCGACTCGAGTCAGTTGCTGTGCGGTGGCCAAACCCGCCGGACCAGAACCAATAACAACAACTCGCTTGCCAGTTTTGGTCGACGGCATTTGTGGCGCAACCCAACCTTCGCGCCACGCACGGTCAATGATTTCAACTTCGACTTGCTTGATCGTCACCGCATCTGAGTTGATGCCAAGCACGCATGCCGACTCGCAAGGCGCCGGACACAACCGACCCGTGAACTCAGGAAAATTATTTGTGGCGTGAAGTCTCTCGATCGCATCTTGCCAGTGCCCGCGATAGACGAGGTCGTTCCAATCAGGAATCAAATTGCCAAGCGGACACCCATTGTTGCAAAACGGAATTCCACAGTCCATGCATCGACCCGCTTGACGAGTCAATTCTTCAACTGGAAACGGTTCGTAAACCTCTTTCCAGTCTTGAACTCGCACTGGTATTCGGCGACGCTGAGGTGTCTTGCGATCCCATTTCAAAAAGCCAGTTGGTTCACCCATGTGCCCCTACTTTTTTGTTTTTACTCTGTTCGGCAATCACCCGTGCGTAGTCTCGGGGCAAAACTTTGCGGATCTTGGCAAACGAAGACTTCCAGTCACGCAAAATTTCTTGGGCACGCACCGACCCCGTTAATTCAAAGTGACGACTAATCACTGTCTTAAGCCAATTCACGTCTTGATTTTCAAGTGCGACAAGATCTACAAGTTCTGTGTTCACGCGCGAGCTGAACTCGTTGTCGGCATCGTAAACAAATGCAATGCCCCCAGACATGCCAGCGGCGAAGTTTCGACCAGTTGCGCCCAACACAACTACTCGCCCACCGGTCATATATTCACAACCGTGATCGCCCAAACCTTCGACAACTGCAGTGGCACCTGAGTTGCGCACGCAGAATCTTTCACCGACTGTGCCGGAGATAAATATCTCGCCGCTTGTGGCGCCGTAACCAATTACGTTGCCGGCAATCACATTTTCGTGAGCAACAAATTTGGCGCGCGCGTCTGGATGCAGAATTATTCGACCGCCAGACAAACCTTTGCCCAGATAGTCGTTTGAGTCACCTTCGAGGCGCATCTCAACACCGTTTGGCACGAAAGCACCGAAGCTCTGACCCGCCGAGCCTTTAAAGCGAAGCTTGATCGTTGCATCTGGCAAACCATTGGCGCCATATCGTTTTGTAATTTCATAGCCGAGCATTGTGCCGACCGTGCGATTGGTGTTGTTGATTTGAAAATCATGCTCGGTTGGTATCGCGTCATTCAGCGACTTCTCGCACGCAACAATCAACTGATGATCAAGAGCATCAACCAAGCCGTGATCTTGCTCGGTTGATTTAAATGGCGTCTGGTTATAAGGATTTTGCGGTGTTGCCAAGATTGGTGAAATATCTAGACCACGAGCCTTCCAGTGGTCAACTGCGACGCGCGCATCAAGCATCTCGACTTGCCCAACTGCTTCTTGCAAAGTTTTAAAACCAAGTTGCGCCAAGTATTCGCGAACTTCAGTCGCAACAAACTCAAAAAAGTTGACAACGAACTCTGGCTTACCCGTAAAGTTCTTGCGCAACTCCGGATTCTGCGTGGCAATACCAACTGGGCAGGTGTCCAAATGACAAACCCGCATCATGATGCAGCCGCTCACAACGAGCGGCGCAGTTGCAAAGCCAAACTCTTCGGCGCCGAGCAGCGCCGCGACAATCACGTCACGACCAGTCTTCATCTGCCCGTCTGCCTGCACGACAATTCGATCACGCAGACCATTGAGCATCAAAGTTTGTTGTACTTCGGCCAAGCCGAGCTCCCATGGCGCGCCAGCATGTTTCAAAGATGTCAACGGTGACGCTCCCGTACCGCCGTCGTGACCAGAAATCAAAACAACATCAGCCTTGGCTTTTGCGACGCCTGCGGCAACCGTGCCCACACCTACTTCGGCCACGAGTTTTACGTGCACTCGCGCCACCGGGTTTGAATTCTTCAAATCATGAATCAGTTGCTTTAAATCTTCAATCGAATAAATATCGTGGTGCGGTGGCGGGCTGATCAAACCGACGCCTGCAGTCGAATGTCGCGTCTTTGCAATCCACGGATAAACCTTGTGCGCCGGCAATTGCCCACCCTCGCCCGGCTTGGCACCCTGGGCCATCTTGATCTGCAAGTCATCGGCATTGACCAAGTATTCGCTCGTCACACCAAATCGTGCCGATGCAACTTGCTTGATCGCCGAACGCTTTGAGTCGCCATTGGGCATTGGTACGTATCGCTCAGAATCTTCGCCGCCTTCGCCTGTGTTGCTCTTGGCGCCAATGCGATTCATGGCGATTGCCAAATTCTCGTGGGCTTCAGCCGAAATTGAGCCGTAACTCATCGCCCCAGTTGAAAATCGCTTGACGATCTCACTCACGGGCTCAACTTCGTCAATCGAAATTGGTTTTCGTGTATCAGCTAGTTCAAACAAACCCCGCAACGTCGACAAAACACGCGACTGATCATCTACTGACTTTGTGTATTGCTTGAAGATGTCGTAACGCCCCGAACGAGTTGCGTGCTGCAACCTGTAAACCGTTTCTGGGTTGAACAAATGATGCTCACCCTCGCGGCGCCACTGATATTCGCCGCCTAGTTCAAGTTGTCGATGTCGCCGTTGATCTGGTCGCGATGGATATGCCACTTGATGACGTGCCGCAACTTCTTGGGCGATTTCATCGAGTGAAATTCCGCCAAGTCGCGACACGGTTCCGGTGAAAAACTCATCTACAACTTCACGCGACAATCCAATCGCTTCAAAAATTTGTGCACCCGTATACGAAGCAACGGTCGACACGCCCATCTTCGACATCACCTTGAGCACACCTTTGCCCGAAGCTTTGATGTAGTTCTTAATCGCCTTCTTGGCGTCAAGAGCACCCAAGCCGAACATTCCGCTGCCATCGCCGGCATTGACCATGTCTTCAATAGTTTCAAAAGCCAAATACGGATTTATCGCCCCCGCGCCGTAACCAATCAGCAGAGCCATGTGATGCACCTCGCGTGCGTCACCCGCTTCGATAATCAGACCCACCATGGTGCGCTGCTTTTGACGAATCAAATGATGGTGAACCGCGCTCGTCAACAACAAAGACGGGATCGGCGCAAAAGTGTCGTCGCTGTTGCGATCTGACAGCACGATGATGCGTGCGCCATCTTCAATTGACTGCGAAACCTTCGCGCGAATCTCATCAATTGCAGCGCGCATTGCTTGTGCGCCATCGGCAACTCGATATAGACCACCGACAACAACCGACTTCAATTGCTCGTATTGGCCGTCGTCATTGATATGAATAATTTTTGCGAGTTCATCGTTGTCGATAATCGGAAACGGCAACACGAGTTGCTTGCAGTTTTCAGCAGTTGCCAAAAGCAAGTTGCCCTCGGGCCCACAAGTTGAACCCACCGACGTAACAATCTCTTCGCGAATCGCATCAAGTGGCGGGTTCGTAACTTGGGCGAACATTTGCGAAAAATAGTCGAACAGCAATCTTGGCCGCTGCGATAAAACCGCAATCGGAGTGTCGGTCCCCATTGAACCAATAGGTTCAGAAGTCGTCAGCGCAGTCGGCGCCAAAATCAATTTGAGTTCTTCATGGGTGTAACCGAACATTTGCTGACGTCGCAGCACGCTTTCGTGACTGAACACAACATGCTCGCGGTCTGCAAGTTTCGCCAATTCAACTTGGCCATCTTCGAGCCACTGCGCATACGGTTCTTGTGCAGCCAGAGATTCTTTGATCTCAGCGTCATCAATAATGCGCCCTTGTGCCGTGTCAACCAACAACATTCGCCCTGGTTGCAGACGACCCTTCATCACGATCTTGCTCGGGTCAATGTCTACGACGCCAACTTCGCTAGCCATGATTACGCGATCATCATCGGTCACCCAATATCGACTCGGACGCAAACCGTTTCGATCCAAAACTGCACCAATGACCGTGCCGTCGGTAAACGCGACGCTGGCTGGTCCGTCCCACGGCTCAATCAACGAGCCGTGATATTGATAAAACGCACGCTTGGTTGCTGACATCGTCGTCGAGTTTTCCCACGCTTCGGGAATCATCATCAACATTGCGTGAGGCAAACTTCTGCCCGACAGATGCAAAAGTTCGAGCACTTCGTCGAAACTTGCCGAGTCTGAACCACCAACTGTGCAAATCGGAAACGCTTTTTCAAGTTCGGGGATCAACTTGCTCGCCAACAACGACTCTCGCGTTCGCATCCAGTTTCGGTTTCCCTGCACGGTGTTGATTTCGCCGTTGTGTGCGATGTATCGATACGGGTGAGCCAGCGGCCAAGACGGAAACGTGTTCGTTGAAAACCGACTGTGTACCAAAACCAACGCCGACTCGACTCTTTCGTCGCTGAGATCAGTAAAAAACATCTGCAACTCTGGAGTTGTCAACATTCCTTTATAAATGAAAGTGCGCGACGAGAGCGACGGAAAATAAGTCTTTAACTCATCGGCGAGTTCATGCTCAATTCTCTTTCGCAAAATAAAAAGTTTGCGGTCTAATTCGATTAACTTCGCGCCACTCGGATCATCCACAAAAAATTGCATGAAAGTTGGCATCACACGTAGCGCGCTTGCCCCCAAACATGTCGGATCAACCGGCACTTCACGCCAACCGAGAGTTCGCAAATTCTGCTGAGTTGCTAATTCTTCAATTTGCGCACGAGCCTTGCTCGACAACTCTTGGTCACGCGGCAAAAATGCAAGACCGACGCCGTAGCTTCCGACTTCAGGGAGATTGAATTTGGTTACCGCTGAAAAAAACTTGTGCGGTATCTGCAACAACACACCGGCGCCATCACCTGTTTGTGTTTCAGCGCCAGTCGCACCGCGATGCTCCATGCTGCAAAGCGCACCAAGACCAGTTGCAACAATTTCATGACTTGCCCGACCACGCATATCAACGACGAACGAAACGCCACAAGCGTCGTGCTCAAATCGTGGGTCGTAAAGACCGATTGCTTTTGGTAAATCTTGCAAAGTTGTCGTCCCTGAATGCTCAACGAACAAGCCACCTTTTGGCTAGTTCAACGAGACGACGCTGGCCCGAGAAATAAAGTCTAGGCAGTTGGCGAAACGAAACTGGCTGGTCTTTTTTCGAAGTTCGACATCACGGCTTCAACCTGATTTGGCTTACCGATCAACGAATAAATGATCTTTCGTTCTTCGGCAAAGTGTTCGGCCGCGCCAGCGTTCGAGAGCCTGTTGATTAGGGCTTTTGCACCTCGCACCGCATCTGGGCTGCGTTGCGCGATCTCGCTGGCTATCTGCATTGCGACTTCTAGCGGACTGTCTGTTAAACGAGTCACAACTCCGAGTTGATGTGCTTCAGTGCCAGAAATTACGCGCGCACTGAAAACTAAATCTTTGGCCACGTCATCGCGAACCAAACGCGACAACATCAATGTGCCTGTCATATCAGGAATCAAACCCCAGTGCACTTCACGCATTGCAAACTGTGTGTCAGGGTGAGCGATGCGAATATCGGCACCAAGTGCAAGTTGCATTCCTCCACCGAGTGCGTGACCTTGAATTGCTGCAATCACTGGCACCGGCACTTCTTGCCACACCCAACAAATTTGTTGCGCCAGATGCGTTATTGCACCTGGTTGCATCGCTCCAGCATTTTCACCTGAGTTACTTTTCGTATCACTGTTAGACGAACCGCCGTTTGCCATCGACTGAAAACTTGCAAAGTCAAGGCCCGCGCAAAATGATGCGCCGCTGCCCGAAAGCACGACAGCCCGAATTTCTTTATTTGATACCAAGTCTTTGCCAGCCCGAGCTATCGCATCGAACATCGCTGGGTCAAGTGCGTTGCGCTTGTCGGCACGATCAAGCCTGACATCGGCAATGCCACCTTCAATCGAAACCTTGACACGATCGTTGTAACTCTTGGTTTCAGCTGACGACATTTTGACCTCAATCTTTGCTGTTTTTAAGTGACTATTAATATAGAAACAAGTCTCTCATCTCCATCGTGGCATGGCACACTTGAAGGCATGAAACTCAACCTGACCAGCGACGAAGTCCTATCAACAACCCGTAGCGTGCGCAAACGCCTTGACTTTGACCGACCAGTCGAACGTGAAATCGTTGAAGAATGTCTGAATATCGCACTTCAAGCACCAACCGGCAGTAACTCGCAAGGTTGGCATTGGATCGTGGTCGAAGATGCCGCCAAACGTAAAGCACTCGCAGAAATTTACAAAGCCAATTTCATGCTTTACGCCAGCCTGCCTGGTCGTAAATATGCCGACGGCGACCAACGCATTGAACAAATGCCAAAAGTTCGCGACTCGGCAATGTTTCTCGCCGAAGAGTTTCATCGCGCACCGCTAATGATGATCCCTTGCATTGAAGGTCGGCTTGAAAACGTCGATGTTGCAACGGGTGCCGGCGGCTGGGGTTCACTCTTGCCTGCAGTCTGGAGTTTCATGTTGGCGCTGCGCAGTCGCGGCATGGGCTCGGCATGGACAACAATTCACCTCATTCTCGACGGTGAGAAAAAAGCCGCCGAAATATTGGGCATTCCGCACGAAAAAATTACTCAAGGCGGACTGTTTCCAATTGCTTACACAGTCGGAACCGATTTCAAACCGGCGAAACGTTTACCGCTTGAAAAAGTTCTTCACTGGGACAAATGGTAAAATTTAAGTCTTGAGCAACGAAAGCCCCCAATACAGATGACTTCAAGTGCAGGAACCCCGATCGAACTTGTTAACGGTGTCTACTCAAAGTTAAAGAAGAATGTCGCCCTCGGCCGCAAGCGACTTGGTCGCCCACTCACGTTGACCGAAAAGATTTTGATCAATCACTTAACGAAACCAGCCAAGCAAGAACTAGAGCGTTCACGAAGTTACGCCGATTTCAATCCAGACCGGGTTGCAATGCAAGACGCAACCGCGCAAATGGCGTTGCTTCAATTCATGACTGCTGGCTTACCGACTACTGCTGTGCCATCCACTGTGCATTGCGATCACTTGATCTTGGCCAAAGCTGGCGCACGCATCGACATGGGCGTCGCAATCGACACCAATAAAGAGGTCTACGACTTTTTGCGTTCGGTCTCGGCGAAATACGGCATTGGTTTTTGGGGCCCAGGCAGCGGCATCATTCACCAGGTTGTTCTCGAGCACTACGCATTTCCGGGTGGAATGATGATCGGTACCGACAGTCACACACCAAACGCTGGTGGTCTCGGCATGGTTGCAATCGGTGTTGGTGGCGCAGACGCAGTCGACGTGATGACTGGTTTTCCGTTCAATGTTCGCTGGCCAAAAGTTATCGGCGTGAAACTCACAGGCTCTCTTTCGGGATGGTCAAGTCCGAAAGATGTAATTCTCGAAGTCGCGCGCATCCTCACTGTTGAGGGTGGCACCGGTGCTGTGATCGAATATTTCGGAGAAGGTGCCGACACAATTTCAGCAACAGGAAAAGCAACTATCTGCAACATGGGTGCCGAAATCGGTGCAACTTGTTCGGTGTTCGGCTACGACGAGCAGATGGCAAATTATTTGCGGGCAACCGGCCGCAGCGAAATTGCCGCCGCCGCCAACGAAGTTGCCGAACATCTTCGCCCAGATGACGGTGCGCTCTACGACAAGTCGATCGAGATTGATCTCTCAAAACTCACACCATTGATTAATGGCCCGCATACGCCAGATCTCGCCCATCGCGTCGGCGCCGGTGTTGCCAAAGCTGCTGCCGAAAATAAATGGCCGCTTGAAATTTCATCGGCGCTGATCGGCAGTTGCACGAACAGTTCGTACGAAGACATCACCCGCGCAGCAAGCGTTGCGCGATTTGCTGCTTCAAAGGGTCTCAAAGCGAAAACAGAATTACTAATTACGCCTGGCTCTGAGCAAATTCGGGCAACTATCGAGCGCGATGGTCTGCTTGCAGATCTCGAAGCGATTGGTGCAACCGTGTTGGCAAATGCTTGTGGTCCGTGCATCGGTCAGTGGGACCGTTCGAAAGAAATTACCGACAAGACGAACACGATCGTCAGTTCGTTCAACCGTAACTTTCCAAAACGAAACGACGGTTCGGCAAACACTCTCAGTTTTGTTACCAGCCCCGACACTGTCATTGCGTTGGCACTTGCCGGTCGGCTTGACTTCGACCCAATCACCGACACGATCACTGCACCAGACGGTTCGAAAGTTTCATTAGCCCAGCCACTCGGCGAAGTTTTACCAAAAGATGGCTATGACCCGGGCGCTGAAACATTTATTGCACCACCAGCAGATGGTTCGTCAATCGAAATTGTGGTTGATCCCACAAGTGAGCGATTGCAGTTGCTTGAACCGTTCGAAAAGTGGGACGGCAACGACTTTATTTTCATGCCGATTCTGATGAAAGCCAAAGGCAAATGCACAACAGACCATATTTCTGCTGCTGGCAAATGGTTGAAGTTCAGAGGCCACCTCGAAAACATCTCAGGCAATTTATTTATTGGTGCGGTCAACGCGTTTACTGGCGCGGTCGGCGAAGGTCTTGACAGGTCAGACTACAAAACACGCACATACCCAGAGATCGCCAAGAACTACAGCAAGATGCAATTGCAATGGTGCGCAATCGGTGATCAAAATTATGGCGAAGGCTCGTCACGCGAGCACGCCGCAATGGAGCCTCGCTACCGCGGTGCTCGTGTTATTTTCGCGCGCTCTTTCGCACGCATTCACGAAACAAACTTAAAAAAGCAAGGTGTCTTGCCACTAACTTTTGCTAACCCCGACGACTACGACTTGATCGACGAAAAAGACACAATCAGTGTGCGCGGTATGCCACCGGTGCCAGATCAGCCCGTGCGTTGCATTATTCATAAACGCGGCGAGATCGAGATCGAGATCAAGGCTCTGCACACTTTTTCTGACGAACAAGTCAAGTGGTTTAAAGCTGGTAGCGCACTAAACGTTGTGCGGCAAAAAGTTCTGAAGTCTAAAAAATAATTCTGCGCCTCGTCATCTAATCAAATTCTTTGAGCGCTAAATGGGAAAGGCCCCGCTTTTGGCGGGGCCTCTCAACCTGAAACTAAAGCAACTGGGGGAGCTGCTTTAGCTCGTTCTCGATAAGCCTTGGGGGAGGTCTTATCTCGTATGACTTAATTGTGCTCTATCGCCACCCATATCTCAAGGCGAACGACGAGATATCCCCTATCATTTTTAGTGATATGGAACTGC
>ENA-UPXF01000643-UPXF01000643.1-marine-metagenome-genome-assembly--contig:-NODE-643-length-13460-cov-4.527117_pt1 | contig 13460 bp, 8 predicted proteins | sample MGYA00238177_ERZ767431 | MGnify/ENA primary metagenome ERZ767431 (study PRJEB28953, sample SAMN06266262) | marine metagenome | isolation source: Columbia River Estuary | place: USA:Columbia River Estuary... | reverse complement strand
TCTGAGTTCGCAAAAACTTTGAACAGCAAAGTTTCAGTTAAGCCGTCTGAAAAAGACCTTGAATTGATACTTCAACAAGTCGATCGTGTGGTTCCGGCGCCCGGCATTTCAGAAAGCCACATGTTGTTTCAAACCTCGATGCGAATGAACAAACCAGTTATGTCAGAAATTGAACTTGCTTATCGCTTCGAGCAGATGAATTCAAAGCCACGGCCGATGTTGGGTATTACCGGCACAGACGGCAAGACAACTACAACTTTGATGGCTGCTGCAATGCTTAATGCGGCCAATTGTAAAACTGCGGCTGTTGGCAACACTGAGACGCCGTTGATCGCGGCACTCGGCAGTGATGCACAAGCATTTGCAGTCGAGTGTTCAAGTTTTCGGTTGACATTTACACAGACTTTTCGCACGCAGGCATCTGTTTGGTTGAACCTCGCCCCCGACCATTTGGACTGGCACTCATCGATTGATTCGTATCGTGCAGCCAAGGCAAAAATTTGGCAAAGTCTTGTTGATACTGATGTTGCAGTCGTTCCCGAATCTGACCCGTCTATTGCAAAGATTGCGCGAAGCAGCAAAGGCAGAATCGTCAGTTTCGGAACTAGCTCTGGTGATTATCACGCCACTAACGGAGTCTTGACTTCACCATCTGGCGAAATTTTGAATGTACGAGAAATGGCAAGAAGTCTGCCGCACGATGTGACTAATGCATTGGCTGCTGCAGCGCTTGCAATCGAGTCTGGACTTGCAACTCGGTCGCATGTAGCCGAGGCTCTGAAAAATTTTGTGCATGCGCCGCATCGCATCGAACTCGTTGCCGATTTCGCCGATGTTCGTTGGTACAACGACTCAAAGGCGACAAGCCCGCATGCTTCAAGTGTTGCGCTGAACTCTTTCAAATCAATTGTTTTGATCGCCGGAGGCAAGAACAAAGATCTTGATCTCTCGGTGATGGCTAGCTTTCCGAGCCACATGAAGGCTGTCGTAGCAATCGGCAAATCTGCAAAAGAGATTGCATCGGCATTTTCCGGAGTTTGCGAAGTGCGAACGGCAAGTTCGATGCGCGAAGCCGTCGAATTCGCTGATCAACTTGCTGGTTCTGGTGACGTTGTGCTGCTTTCGCCTGGTTGCACCAGTTACGACTGGTACAAAAACTACGGCGAACGTGGTGAAGATTTTAAAAAAGAAGTCAGTGCATTAATTAATCAAAAGCCAAAAGCTAAACAAAAATAGTCAAGAGGAAAAATGAGCACAGCAACCACATCACCAACAAATCGAACAATGACACTTGCCGAACGTCGGCGCGCAGTACTTGACCAAGGCGGTCTGCTCTCGTCGCGACGCGTTGCCCAAAAGCCTGCGAACAAAACCTTTTTCATAATCTTCATCACGGTGCTCACGCTCGTTGCGATAGGGCTCGTAATGGTTATGTCTTCATCTTCGATCGTTGCGTTGAATCGCGGGTTGTCTCCATGGACGATGTTTTTTAAGCAGCTGATGTGGGCTTGCGTGGGCGGACTCGGAATGGCGTTCTTTTATCGCTTTCCGTATCCAATGTTGCGACGATGTGTTTTTCCAGGACTGATGGGTGCCTACGGCTTGATGCTTTTGCCGTTCGCACCAAACATTGGCGTCAGCACAAATGGTGCCCGCGCTTGGGTTGTGCTTGGGCCCGTCGGTTTTCAGCCGTCTGAGTTTTTGAAATTCGCTTTGCTTGCTTATTGCGCAAACTTGCTTGGTCGCCGTCAAAAAGAAGTAACCGACATCAACCGAACAATCAAACCCGTAATTTATGCGTGGTTGGTAGCCGTGGTTCTCTGCGTCGCGCAGAAAGACCTGGGTGGTGCAATCGTCATGTCTTGCATTGTTTTGACAGTGATGTTTATGTCAGGTATTCCAATGCGAATCATTGGGGCTATCGCTGGCGCTTCGATGAGTGGGGCGCTGTTCATCACACTTGTAAGTTCGTCTCGTCGCAACCGATGGACGGCATTTTTGAATCTTGATGAGACAAAGGCGTCTTTCGGATATCAGGTTTGGCAGTCGATTCTTTCAATTTCAAATGGTGGCATCTCGGGAGCAGGCATTGGCGCCGGCACTGGCAAGTGGGGTTATGTTCCACTTGCACATAGCGACTTCATCTTCTCGACAATTGCCGAAGAGTTCGGCTTGATCGGTGTTACGGCAATCATCGGCGGTTTCTTGGTGCTTGTTGTCAGTGGCTTTCGAGTTGCGATGGCGGCTCAAGAAAAGTTTGGCGCATTACTCGCAGGTGGCGTGACGATGTGGTTTGCCTTTCAAGCAATCATCAATATCGGAGGCGTGTCTGGATCGATGCCAGTGACAGGTTTGACACTGCCACTCATCTCATACGGCGGAAGTTCGCTACTTGTATGCATGTCAGCAGCTGGCCTGTTGATGAATGTCGCGCGTAATATGAAGTGAGCGATTCACACAAGTAGAACCTCTTGACCAACCCAAACCATCACGTCTTTGCCGTAATCACTGGTGGTGGAACTAGCGGTCATGTAATACCTGCTCTTGCGATTGCAGAGCTGTTGCAAGACTCTGGATACTCGCTTGACCAACTGCATTATGTTGGCTCGACATCAGGCATTGAAACTTCTCTGGTGCCGCCAACCAAGATTGCTATGTCGCTTCTTGCGGTGCAAGGTTTCAGTCGGCGAATTTCGCTTCGTGCGTTGCAAAAAAATATCTCAACTGTCAAAGTTCTGCGAAACGCAACCAAACAAGCTGAAGCGTTGCTCAAAGCTCTGCAACCACGCATAGTCGTTTCGGTCGGAGGATATGTAAGTGTGCCGACAGCACGCGCCGCAAAGAATCTTGGCATTCCGACTTTGACTGTGTCATATGATCGTCAGCCAGGGCTTGCCACTCGTCAACAGGCGCGCAGTGCGAGTGCTGTAGCAGTTGCATATCTGCCATCTGACTTAAAAAAAGCTACCTTGACCGGCGCTCCAGTTCGACGTGTGATCCGCAATCTTGACATTGATGCGACGCGTAGCGATGCTCGCACGCGATTGGGTCTGCCGCAAGACAGAAAAGTTGTTTGTGTTACGGGAGGTTCGCTTGGTTCGGCTGCGCTTAACGCGGTCGCGCGTCAATTTGTCGAGAGCAACCAAAGCCGTGAAGACATTTGTTTGATTCATTTAACTGGTCAGCGTTATATCAATGATGATCAACCCGAGTTTGAACCTGGAGCAAAAATTACTTATAAGCGACTTGAGTCGACGGTTGCGATGCAAGATGTCTACAGCGCGAGCGATCTTGTAGTTGCACGTGCGGGGGCAAGCACAGTTGCTGAGATCTCAACGATCGGTATTGCCAGCGTGCTCGTGCCATGGGCGCAAGCAGCAGAAGACCATCAAACTGCCAACGCCAATTGGCTTGGTGAGCTTGGCGGGGCGATAGTGATAGATGAAAAGGTTTTTTCAACAGTTGAAATTGCCGCTCAAATCACAGCGCTGATCGATGACAACGCAAAAATCTCGGCTCTTGGTTTGGCTGCAAGAAAAGCTGGTGCTCAGCACAGAAATACGAGTCTTGCGAGTTTGATTATTGAGACGGCGCAGCAAACTAAGTCACATCTAGATTTGGCAAGCACTAAACGGATACATGTTGTTGGGGTTGGTGGTCCCGGAATGTCGGCGATTGCCACTGTTCTGGCCGAGATGGGGCACATTGTTTCAGGAAGCGATGTTCGCCAATCCGAAATCATTGATCGTCTTCAACAAGTTGGTGTGCAAGTCAATCTTGGTCACAAAGCGTCGGTAGTTGAAGGCTGTGACTTCGTTACAGGGTCACCAGCAATCGCCGCTTCAAACATTGAATATCAACATGCACGAACTATCAAGGTGGCGGTTGCAACCCGAGCCCAAACATTGGCGCAAATTTGCAAGCGTGCAACAAGTATCGGAGTCGCAGGAACCCACGGCAAGACGACTACATCATCAATGTTGGCAACGATTTTAATTTCGGCACGAAAGAATCCAAGTTTCTTGATTGGCGGAGATGTTGTTTCGTTAGGACGTGGCGCCACGTGGACAGGCGGAGAACTTTTCGTTGTAGAAGCAGATGAAAGCGACGGCACTCATTCTCAATTGCCGTTAGCGGCAACAATTTTGACGAATGTCGATATTGATCACTTAGATCATTTCAAAACTCAAGCGGCGATTGAGCAGAGCTTTTTTGAATATGTCGCCAGCGTTCAGGGCCCGAAAGTTTTGTGTCTTGACGACGCTGTTTGTGCGTCAATCGCGCAAAGATATGGCGCAGTTACGTATTCTGTGCGCGGTAATTCTGGGGCAGATTTCGAAGCCAACGACATCAAATTCACTGATGGCAATTCGTCATTCACGGTTTTCCAAAACTTGCAGTCATCGACAGTTGAACTCGGTCGTGTCTCGTTACCTCTGCGTGGTCTGCACAATGTGAGTAACGCCCTAGCGGCAATCGCAATGTCGATGGAGTTTGGTGTTTCTTTTGCGCAGGCAAGTTTGGCGCTTGACACATTTGGTGGTGTAGCGCGACGCTTTGAAGCTCAAGGTTCAGATGGTGGCGTCACATTTATCGACGACTATGCCCACTTGCCAAATGAAATTGCGGCAGTTCTTTCTGGTGCGCGCGACGAGACAGATAAATGGTCTCGCGTAGTAGCAGTCTTTCAGCCAAATCGTTTCAATCGCATGTCGGTGATTTCGCATTTGTACGCCGATGCTTTTGTCGCTGCCGATCTTGTGGTTGTCACAGACATTTATCCCTCAGGAACGCAGCCAATTGCAGGTGTGACTGGTCAATTAGTCGTCGACGCAATTCTCAAGTCGCACCCAGAGTGTGAGGTCGTGTACCAGCCGCTCCGAGCAAATCTCGTAGAGTTCTTGGCAGATGAACTCAAAACTGGTGACCTTTGCATCTCAATGGGCTGCGGCGATATTGCCACGTTGCCCCAAGAAGTGATCGCGCAACGCCGAGGTAAGTGAATTTGATTACTGAATTTGCGCGCCCAAGCGACAAAGACTTGAATCGGTTTTCGGCACTACTTGGCGATCGGCTCACCAGAGACGAACCGATCGGTCCTTATACGACGTATCGAGTTGGTGGCGCGGCTTCATTGTTTATGCGTGCGATGAGTGTTGAAGATCTGCATGCCGTTTCTCGGGCATTGTCAAAAGTAGCGATACCTGTCTTGATGCTTGGCCGCGGCAGCAACATGTTGGTAAGCGATTCTGGTTTTCGTGGGCTTGCAATTGCGTTAGGGCCTTTTGCCGAGCAGATCAGCCTGCCGAGCGTCGATCAGTCGCCAATACTGGTGGCCGGAGCGATGTCGTCATTGCCAGTTCTTGCTCGACAGAGTGTGAGCGCCGGTTTGCGTGGTTTCGAATGGGCAGTAGGAGTGCCGGGTTCAATCGGTGGCGCTGTGCGAATGAATGCTGGTGGTCACGGCTCAGACATGATCGCCTCACTTTTGAGCGTTCGTTTGTTTCACCTCGAGAAGGGGATTGAAGCCAATGTCTCTGCGGCAAATTTGGGATTGAGATTTCGTGGCTCAGACTTGACTGACGAGCATGTTGTGATTTCGGCAACGTTGCGACTCGCTTGGGGCGATAAGTCAGAGGGCGAATCACGACTAGCTGAAATTGTCAAATGGCGTCGCGAGCACCAACCAGGTGGACAAAACGCGGGATCGGTTTTTGTAAATCCTGTTTCAGGCGCATCATCTGCAGGTGCGTTAATCGACGAACTTGGGCTTCGTGATTATCGAATTGGTTCGGCTGTTGTCTCGGCTAAACACGCAAATTTTATTCAAGCCGACGAAGACGGTCGTGCGGACGATGTCGTCGAATTGATGACATTTGTTCGTCAGCGAGTCTTTGAAGCACACGGCATTGACCTCCGAAGCGAAATTCGACTTGTGGGTTTTGCTTCGTCGGTGGCGCAAGATGCAGGAGCGCAATTGAATATCGAAAATCAACGAGGAAGCCAACTTGAAGCGGCTTTTGGTTCGTCCAATAACACAGATTTGTCGATACCTATGCCGTCATTTTCTGAGCAACTTTCAGATGAAGTGCTCGCTGAACTTAAAGACGCTTTTGAAGGTGATGCGACACCAACAGCAAATCTTCGAGTGGTGCGACCAAAAGAAGAAATCGATCCAGATGAAGACGAAGCAAGCATCGCAGAGCCGAGTGAACCAACAAATTCTTCGCTGACGCTTAAAACGAACAACGGGCGAATCGTGATTATTGATGAAGACTTGCGTCTGCCAATTGATTCTGATCATCCGATTGATGATCAGACAAGTTCGGTGCATGTTGCACCAACATCTGACCCGAGCAATGTCGTCAGCAATTCGCGGTTTGAGTTACGTCGGCGAGAGGTGGCTCGAAATTTGGCATTGAATCGCCGGCGCGTTTTAGTCGGCATCGGCTCAGTTTTGGGTGTAGTCGCATTCGTCTTGATTATTTTGGCTTCACCAATTATTGGTGTTCGTAAAATCGAGATAGAGGGTGCGCGTTACATGAGCGCCGACCTGTTGGTTGCGGTTGAAAAGTCGTTGGATGGCAAGTCAATTTTGACTGTTGATACGAATGCCGCCGAAAAAAGACTCGAGGGCGATCCGTGGGTTGAGTCTGTTCGTATTAGATCATTTTTCCCGACTCGTCTGGTTATCGAAATTGTTGAGCGCAGACCGGTGGCTTTTTACATTGGAGTTGACAATCGATCGCGGGTGGTCGACCCACAAGGCCGCGTATTGGCAGTTGAAACAGGTCAGCCGACCCAGTATTTGCAGATCACAGGTGTCGGCCCAAACCTGGCACCAGGTGCAAATGCGGGAGCGGTCTATAAAGCTGCAGCACAACTGGCAGGAAGCCTGCCCGACGAGTTGAGTGAGCGAGTTCTAAATGTTGGAGTGGGTGGCCCGAACCAGCTGGTTATGACTTTGCGCTCTGGAACGTTAATTAATTTTGGGCCGCCAAAAGATTTGCAGAATAAGTTGATTTCATTGCTCGTGTTGCTTCGTCGTCAAGATGCAAAGCAAATCATTGCTATTGATTTAACTGACCCGAGGACACCAACTGTAAAGTCGAAGTAGAGACTTTCTCTCAACTCGGCTGAACGTTCGGCTGATGTTTGGAGAGATCGAGATGATGTGGCAGAATATCGGCACATTCAAATAGCGGGGGTTAATCCTAAATGGTCGGTCAGCCACAAAATTATCTTGCAGTAATCAAAGTCATTGGTGTCGGTGGCGGCGGTGTGAACGCAATCAACCGAATGATGGAAGCTGGCATGCGCGGCGTCGAGTTCATCGCGATTAATACTGACGCGCAGGCGCTGTTGTTGAGTGACGCGAGCGTAAAAATTGATATTGGTCGCGAGTTAACTCGTGGTCTTGGTGCTGGTGCAGATCCTGAAGTTGGACGTGAAGCAGCAGAGCAGCATCGTGATGAAATTCAAGAAGTTGTATCGGGTGCCGACATGGTCTTCATCACTGCTGGTGAAGGTGGCGGCACAGGTACTGGTGCGGCTCCGGTTATTGCCGAGATCGCCAAAGCCGAAGGTGCTTTGACGGTTGCGATTGTTACTCGTCCGTTTGCATTTGAAGGCCGTCGTCGCTCGACTCAGGCTGATGCAGGTATCGCTGCGCTGAAAGAAAAAGTTGACACGCTTGTCGTAATTCCAAACGAGAGATTGTTGGCGATCTCGACAGACAAGACATCAATGATTGATGCGTTCAAAAAAGCCGATGAAGTCTTGGTGCAAGGCGTGTCTGGCATTACTGGTTTGATCACCACACCTGGTTTGATCAACACAGACTTTGCTGACGTCAAAGCAGTTTTGGCCAACGCTGGCACTGCACTGATGGGCACTGGCGCTGCCAGTGGCGACAATCGTGCTGTTCTCGCGGCGAATGCGGCGATCAACTCGCCGCTACTTGAGGCATCGCTTGAAGGAGCGCGCGGCATCGTCGTGAACATCACTGGTCCGTCAAATGTCGGATTGTTCGAAGTTACAAATGCGATGGAGATCGTTCGTGGTGTTGCGCATCAAGATGCAAACATCATTCATGGTCTCGTTATTGACGATGATGTCAACGATGAAGTTCGTGTAACGGTTGTAGCAGCCGGCTTTGAACGTTGGGATAGTGCTGCGCAACGCACTGCCACTCGTGGTGATGGTCGAAACACGGCAACTTCAGGCACACTTCGCCCCGACCCTAAGGGCGGTCGCTTGAAAGATTTGTTCGGCGGTTCATCTGATCCACTTAGTGGTGCAGATGACGACGACGATCTTCCATCGTTTCTTAAATAAAGTTTGCATGTCGGTGACGACATGACTGCGCTAGATCTCTCGCAAGTTGCATCTCGGGTTGTAGATGTTCGCGCTCGAATCTCGAACGCGGGTGGTAAAAACGTAAAGCTAATAGCAGTCACCAAAACTTTTGAAGTTGCCGCATTGGTTGCCGCGTTTGACGCTGGTTGCGACGGTGTGGGCGAAAACTATGCACAAGAGTTGATCGCCAAGGCAAAATTGGTGCCAACTTCAAAGCATCTTCCGGTGCACTTCATCGGCCGTTTGCAAAGCAACAAAGTCAAATCTCTGTGCGGCGTCGTTGATGTTTGGCAAAGCGTCGATCGGCTAGATCTGATCAACGAGATCGCCAAACGATGTGGCGAAGGTGCAACAACCAAAATGCCGCAGATTATGTTGCAGGTGAACTCAACAAACGAGCCAGGCAAAGGCGGGTGCGAACCAAGTGAAACAGAGAATTTGGTTCGTGTTGCCAGCAGCAAAGGTCTCGAAGTCTTGGGTCTAATGACAGTTGGGCCAACAGAAAATGAGCCTGAAGCAACGCGACGTGCGTTTCGGTTGGTACGCAAACTCGCCGATGATTTGGGTATTGCTCAGTGCAGCATGGGGATGACAGGCGATCTGGAGATTGCCGTCGAAGAGGGGGCAACAGCGATTCGAGTTGGCTCGGCTCTGTTTGGTGCTCGCAGTTAAAACCCGATCTGGCTACATGCGCGTGACTTGTCTCGTGTCTGGTCGCAAGTTTTAGTCCGTATTCAGAGGCATATTCTGAACTATCCTTGACGTATGTCAATGTTCCGTCGCGCTATGGATTACTTGGGTTTAGGGCCAGATGAGGCTTACGACGATTACGACGAATCAGTCGCAGTCGAACGAGATCGCCGCATGCCAACACGTGGACGGCAAATGGCCAACTCTTACGAAGACGATGACGTTGATTATGAAGACGATCGTGACGATAACTATCGAACACCAGGAGTGCGAGCACAACAAGCCCAACATGATTCGGGTGTAACGGTTCGGCCAGTTGCTGGTCGCCGAGCAGAAGCGGTATCTCGACCTGTGATGCCAGCAGCCGCTCCGGTAACAGTTCGTCCAACTAGTTATGAGGATGCAAAAGAAATTGCTGATCGCTTTAAAGAGGGCGCACCAGTAATTATCAACGTGCAGTCAACTGACCCTAAGACGATGCGACGCATCATTGACTTCGCAAGCGGAGTTTGTTACGCCAACAACGGCACGATGGAAAAAATGAGCAACGGTGTGTTCATGATGAAACCATTCGGCGCACGCGTGTCGCGCAACTAGCGCCGACTGAGGTTTAAAAATGACAGCACTTCTTTGTAGCGTCGTTCAAATTTTCATTTACATGATCATTGTGCGAGTCGTATTGTCATGGTTTCCGGCAACTAGCGGTGGTGTTGTCGCGCAAGTTTCATATTTTGTTGGTCGATTCACCGAGCCAGTTTTAGATGCGGTCCGCCGCATCTTGCCGCGCACGGGCGCACTTGATTTGTCGCCGCTTGTCGTCTTGCTATTTCTGCAGATAGTTGTGCAGCGCATGATTCTTAGGTGTTAATTCACTCGTGTCATATCCGCAGGTAGAGCCACAACCGAATTTTCCGTTGCTTGAGAATCAAGTTCTCGAATATTGGAAACAAGATAAAACTTTTGAGGCTTCAATCGAGTTGCGTGATGCTGGCAAAAAAGGTGAAAACGAATTCGTCTTTTATGATGGCCCACCGTTTGCCAATGGTCTTCCGCATTACGGACATTTACTAACAGGCTTTGTAAAAGATGCTGTGCCTCGATATCGCACCATGCGCGGGCAACGTGTTGAACGTCGATTCGGCTGGGATTGTCACGGGTTGCCGGCCGAAGCAGAAGCGGAACGTCAGCTGGGCATTTCTGGTCGCCAAGCAATTACAGATTTTGGAATCGACAAATTCAACGAGTATTGCCGCACCTCGGTTTTGCAATACACCAGCGACTGGGAGCGCTATGTAACTCGTCAAGCCCGTTGGGTTGACTTTGAAAACGATTACAAGACTCTCGACACCCCATATATGGAGAGCGTGATGTGGGCGTTCAAAACACTTTGGGACAAAGGTTTGATTTATGAAGGATTCAGAGTCTTGCCTTATTCATGGGCGCTTGAAACTCCGCTTTCGAATACCGAAACACGAATGGATGATGCTTACAAGCAAGTGCAAGACCCTGCGTTAACTGTTGGCTTCGAACTCTCGTCGGGTGAACTTTTGTTGGCTTGGACAACGACACCGTGGACATTGCCTTCAAACTTGGCTTTGGCTGTTGCGCCAGACGTCGAGTATGTAATTTTTCAACATAACGACCAAAAACTGATTGTTGCGCGTGAGCGATTGTCGGCTTACGAGCGAGAGTTTCCAGATGTAGAAGTTCTCGAAACAATTTTGGGCTCTCAGTTGGTGGGTCGAACTTACAAGCCGTTGTTCAATTATTTTGCCGATCAACCAAATGCGTTTCGAGTGATCTCAGGTGATTTTGTTACGACTGAGGACGGCACCGGCGTGGTGCACATGGCGCCAGGTTTCGGTGAAGATGACCAACGAGTGTGTCAAGAAGCAGGAATCGACTTGGTCGTTCCTGTTGATTCGCGCGGATGTTTCACCAGTGAAGTTGCCGACTTTGAAGGGCAACTCGTCTTTGATGCAAACCCGGCGATCATTCGTGTGCTCAAAGAGCGAGGTGTCGTGTTTCGTCATGAAACATACGATCACGCATACCCTCACTGTTGGCGCACAGGCAAACCACTCATTTATAAAGCAGTAGGTTCGTGGTTCGTCAAGGTGACGGCGATTCGCGACCGTATGGTCGAGTTGAACGAGCAAGTGCGCTGGGTGCCCGATCACTTGCAGCATGGAAGTTTTGGCAAGTGGTTAGAAAATGCGCGCGACTGGACGATCAGTCGAAATCGCTTTTGGGGTTCGCCGATTCCTGTTTGGCGCAGCGATGACCCGGCTTATCCGCGCATTGACGTTTACGGCAGTTTGGCCGAGTTGCGTCGTGACTTCGGTGTTGACATTCAAGAGTTGCATCGACCCACGATCGACAATTTGGTGCGACCGAATCCAGATGATCCAAGCGGCAAGTCAATGATGCGTCGCGTGCCTGAAGTTCTGGACTGTTGGTTTGAAAGCGGGTCGATGCCGTTTGCCCAGGTTCATTATCCGTTTGAGAATCAAGAGTGGTTTGAAAATCACTACCCAGGCGACTTCATTGTCGAATACATCGGTCAAACCCGTGGCTGGTTTTATACGCTTCACGTTTTAGCAACAGCGCTATTTGATCGACCTGCGTTTTCGAATTGTGTCAGCCACGGAATTGTCTTGGGTGAAGATGGCGCAAAGATGTCGAAGAGTTTGCGCAACTATCCAGACCCGATGAAAGTTTTTGATAGTCATGGCGCAGATGCGATGCGTTGGTATCTGCTCTCATCATCGATTTTGCGAGGTTCCGACTTTGCAGTGACCGAAGAAGGCATGCGCGACACGGTGCGTCAGGTTATGTTGCCGCTCTGGAATAGCTGGTACTTTTTGTCGCTTTATGCAAACGCCGAATCTGTTGAGGGCAAATTTGACGCATCAAGTGAAAATGTCTTGGATAGGTACATTGTTTCAAAGTTGCGCGGCCTCATTGAAGCGACCACCAAGAGTTTTGATTCGTATGATCTGTTCGCTGCTTGCGCCGAGATACGAACTTTTCTGGATGTATTAACAAATTGGTATATCAGGCGCAGCCGTGATCGTTTTTGGAAGGGTGATGCCGCGGCGATAAACACGTTGCACACTGTGTTGCACGTTGTGACTCGCATTGCCGCACCTGTTCTGCCACTTGTTTCAGAGCAAATCTTTCGCGGACTAACCGGTGAGCGCAGTGTGCATCTGCAAACATGGCCAACAACTGACGGTCTTGCCGACGACAAAAATTTGGTTGCGTCAATGGATCGAGTGCGAGATGTTTGTTCTACGACGTTGTCATTGCGCAAGGTTCACTCTCGACGCGTGCGTCAACCTCTTGCAAGTCTGATCGTTGCAACCGAAAACTCAGCAGCGCTCAAGGCGTTTACCGACATCATTTCTGACGAAGTCAATGTGCGTGAAGTTAGCTTCTCAGATGATGTTTCGTCTGTTGCCGGGTTTGAACTTCAGGTGGTGCCGAGTGTTGTTGGGCCACGACTCGGGGCAAACACGCAAGCAGTTATCAAAGCCGTGAAGCAAGGCGACTGGTCCCGCAACGGCGACATCGTTACTGCAGGCTCGGTCGACTTGTTTCCAGGCGAGTATCAACTAAAGCTTGTCCCCAAGGCATCAGGAGCCAGCGCTGCACTGAGTAGTGCAGCCGGTGTCGTTGTGCTTGACATTGAACTCACTGCCGAACTTGAAGCCGAAGGAGCAGCTCGAGACGTAATTCGTCTTGTTCAACAGCAAAGACGTGATGCCGGCCTTGACGTGTCAGATCGAATCAGATTGCAATTGGGACTGCCAGTTGAAATTGTTGCGCAAGTATCTGGGCACCACGAAACTATTAAAACTGAGACTTTGGCGACACAACTAGAAGTCGTTGTCCTTAATGACAATCTTGCGCCGAATGCCGATTTGGATGGAGTAGCAGTGTTTGTGGCGGTAAATCGGCTATCGTAACGCGGTCAAATGAGTGGGTTTTAAAGTAACTCGCCCGAGAGGTGAAAATGGCATCTGCAAAGAAAAAGAAGATTAAGCAGAAACAAGCGCTGGCCAAAAAGAAACTCTTAGCGCGCAAAAAAGCTGATCAGCGCAAGAAACTTGAGCTAAAGAAGAAGCTCGAACTCAAGAAGAAACTTGAACTGAAAAAGAAGTTCGAGCTCAAAAAGAAGCTCGAACTCAAGAAGAAGCTTGAGCTGAAAAAGAAGCTCGAGCTCAAGAAAAAACTCGAACTCAAGAAGAAGCTCGAACTCAAGAAAAAACTCGAGCTGAAAAAGAAGCTCGAACTCAAGAAGAAACTTGAACTGAAGAAGAAACTCGATCTCAAAAAGAAGCTCGAGCTAAAGAAGAAGCTTGATCAGGTCAAAGCGATTAAGAAGCAAAAAGAACTCGAAAAGCGAA
>ENA-UPXF01000570-UPXF01000570.1-marine-metagenome-genome-assembly--contig:-NODE-570-length-14834-cov-4.987685_pt1 | contig 14834 bp, 13 predicted proteins | sample MGYA00238177_ERZ767431 | MGnify/ENA primary metagenome ERZ767431 (study PRJEB28953, sample SAMN06266262) | marine metagenome | isolation source: Columbia River Estuary | place: USA:Columbia River Estuary... | reverse complement strand
ATTCCATTAGAAGTTTAACTCAGCGCCAATTGGGATATGGTCAGAAATTTTTGGTCGAAATCTGCCTAAACCTTCAGCAGTAATTGAGTCTGATCTTCCTTTCATAATGTAATCAAACTGAATAGAAGGTTTCCAGCTTGGATAGGTGGATTGAGATAGTAATGATCGAAAGCCACTAACTCGTGTCGGAATATTTGCGGGTAGGTTTAAATCCCCAACTAATATCTGCTTACCTGGTAGCTTTTTTAGATAAGAACTAAGCCTATTTAATTGAAAAATATTTACCCCCGGCACAAATGAAAGATGAGTGGTTGTAATTGTTAAGCCATTTTCTAGTTGGGCAATTAGCGCAATTCTTGGTTCATCTTTTACATAAATAAATTTAACGCCATGGCCATTATCTCTAGGCACCAGTAGAGGCATTCCTACTAAAGATCTTCCTAAGTATTTTACATATACATTCTTTACCAACTGATTAGTGGCAAATCCAATTCCATAACTTGTGTTAGGACTTGGATTATTTGTATTTTGTGAAATTATCCCTTGCTCCAAATTCTTTACTTTCTGCCATCTACTACCAGGTGTTCCAAGTAAGGCTGGTAAGTAATACCAGTACTTAAGCCCCATGCTTTCAGCAATTAATTTTGTTTGATTAATATTTCCAGATCGTGGTTGCAAGTAATCAACCTCTTGTAAGGATATGAAATCAGGTTGGAAGTGTTTAGCAACATCTTTAGCTGAAGTTATTAAATTTTGCTGCCAGTCCTGCTCTGCCAATGGCGGAATCACCTGGCCATGTAAAAGGTTCCAGGAGATCACTCTCATCTTTTGAGCGGGGGCGACAACCATGACGACAGGCTAGTAGGGTCGGGCGATGATGGCCTCTAATAAACCGCTAAAACTGCCGCTAGCAGCAGCTGAGGTTGATCGTTCTGCTCATCTGCGAAGTGATGAGGCATACATTAAATCTGCTTGGCCAAATGCATTGGTGCTGCAATTTATGTCAGAGAAATTTGTATCACATTCGAATCAATTAACTTTGGTAAAAGGAGCAAGCCTGGGTGAGTATGACTCCCAGAGTGATTATTTCTTAGGCGTTAAAGATGGTGAGAATTTTTTCCTTCGCCACATTAGTAACCAAACATCAAATTTAGAATTTAAGAGCTTGCGCGAAATTGGTTCTTATTTATCACCAAGAGATATTGGTTTAGCAGTACATGCCCAAGGGTTAGCTAATTGGCATAGTAAACATCCAAGATGTTCATTATGTGGTGGCCCTACCGCTGTAGTTTTGGCAGGCGCTGTAAGAAGATGCCCAGCAGATCAAAGTGAGCATTACCCGCGGACTGATGGGGCAATAATTGTTTTAATTAAAGATGATAAAGATCAAGTTTTGCTGGGCCGGCAAAAAGTTTGGCCAAAACATCGCTTCTCAACCTTTGCCGGTTTTGTTGAGCCAGGTGAGTCATTTGAGCATTGCGTAATCAGGGAAGTTAGAGAGGAAGCTGGAGTTGAGTTAACAAAAATAAACTACCTAGGATCACAGCCATGGCCATTTCCTGCATCCTTAATGATTGCTTTTGAAGCGGTAACAAATACACCAGAGCTTGCTCGAGCAGATGGGGATGAGATTGAAGAGATCCGCTGGTTTAGCCGAGAAGATATGAAGGCCGCTATTGCTGATAAATCTTTAATACTTCCACTTGAGATAAGTGTGGCGCGACAGATGATTAAAGCTTGGTATGGCGATGGGGCAGAAAAGGATTTAGTTGGTGATCAGTCATGGCAATAGATAATGCAGCCATACTCACTGATTTAGATCCTGATCAAATTTCAGTTGTTAGCGCTATTAGAGGACCAGTTTGTGTAATTGCCGGAGCTGGTACTGGAAAAACTAGAGTTATTACAAACCGGATTGCCTATGCTATTAATGCTGGCGTAACTGATCCAACAAAGGTATTAGCACTTACCTTTACTGCAAAAGCAGCAGGTGAGATGAGATCTCGGCTTAGAACACTTGGAATATCAAATGCTGCGGCTAGAACATTTCACTCAGCTGCATTAAAACAACTTTTATACTTTTGGCCATACGCATTTGGTGGGCAATTTCCAACCTTACTAACAACAAAATCAGGCTTTCTAAGCCAGGCTATTTCAAGAGCTGAGGTGGCAATGCCAGCAAGTGTTAACGCACTGCGCGAGATTGCTGGTGAAATCGAATGGGCAAAGGTTTTAGAAATATCACCTGATAACTATCAAGAAGAAGCGATCGCAAGTAATAGATCAGTTAGGTTGCCAAATAATAAAAGTGAGAATGAGAACCTGGCGATGATTTCGCAAGTTTATGAAGCCTATGAATCACTTAAAAAACAGGAGCGGTGCTTAGATTTTGAAGATGTACTTCTACTAACTGTTGGGATGTTAGAAGAGGACAGAGGCGTTAGGGAGCGGGTAAGAGATCAATACCGCTACTTCACAGTTGATGAGTATCAGGATGTCTCACCCCTTCAGCAGCGATTACTAAATCTTTGGCTTGGAAATCGTGAAGAAATATGTGTAGTTGGCGATGCTGCGCAAACTATCTACTCATTTGCTGGGGCTAGTTCAAACTTTTTATTAACATTTAAAAACCGATTCCCAAACGCGCAAGTTTTCCGGCTAACTCGTGGCTATCGCTGCACCCCAGAGATAATTAATGCCGCCAATCAAATTCTGCGCCAGGGCAATCTAGTTAGTGATCATGGCAGTGAGCTGCAATCTGCCAATGAACATGGTGATAAGCCGAAGGTAAATGGCTTTAATTCAGCTTCCGATGAGATCGCATATGTTAGCTCTGAGGTTGAAAAGCTGATTAAAAGCCAGGTAGATAGTTCTGATATCGCAATTTTAGCTAGAACTAATGCCCAGTTAGATCAGGTTAAGTCCTCCCTTAATAATTTAAAGATCACCAGCCAAATTAGATCAGGTGAGAAGTTCTTTGATCGAGTAGATGTTAGAGATGCGATGCGAGTGATTAGAAGTGCCTCAGTATTACCCTCTGAAATAGGTGATTGGTATGCCGATCTAGAATCGGTGTTGCGTCCATTTGGTGAGGCTGATTATGTAATTAGCTTTTTAAAGCTAGCTAAAAGCATTAAAGAAAATGGTGGCACAAATATGCGGGCCTTTTTGCGCGAGATTGAGGACCGGGCTGAGCAAAATAACCCACCTACATTGCCAGGGGTAACGCTGGCTACATTACATAGTGCTAAAGGACTTGAATGGAAGCACCTGTTTTTAATTGGAGTCTCAGATGGTGTATTACCAATGGGTAATGATTTAAATGAAGAGCGCCGGCTTTTTTATGTGGGAGTTACTCGGGCTAAAGAGAAAATTCAGATTACCTATGCTGGTAAACCCAGCGTATTTTTAGAGCAATTTAATTAAGTTGCACCACCCCCACCTAATGCCTTACTCTTTGGGCATGGCAAAGTTAATTGATTCAAACACAGTTGTTGCACCAGCAGCCGCTGTTAATTCACCTGCCATTTTCCCGGCCTATGCGAAATCTTCATATCGCTCAGCTTGGACCAATAAGCGCTCTAATAAGGGTTTTTATACCTTCACATTAGATCGCACCCCTGGAGGCTATATCGGCTAAAGTCGAAATAGAAGCCAAGGGGCCCGCGAATCTAATGATTCGGGGCCCTTTTTCTTTTATCTAATAACTTCCAATAAGAGCCAAGTAATTGGCATAACAAATCGATCCAAACTAAATGAAAGATAACCGAAAGGAAAGGTGAGAACGATGACCGTTCTCTTCAGCGAACTACTTATCCCTGGTTGGGCCGAGGGCCCAACTGCAAAAATTGGCTTAGCAGATGTCACCTGGGCTTATGGACAAGCCCCAGTCATCTCCTATACCGACTACAGCAAAAACTCAACGCCAACTTCAATAGTTGCTACGAGCTTTAAAGCTAAGGGTGAATACAAGCGCGCTGATAATCCTTTCCAACCTGAGATTAATCAAAATGTGCAGATGCTATCCCTACCCTGTCATAGCGCTGATCCTGAGCTCTTCTTTAATGACAGTGCTGAGGTAGTTGCCCAAGCTAAGGCGCTTTGTGGCTCCTGCCCAATGAAGGCGAAGTGTTTGCAAGGCGCTCTCTCCAGGGCTGAACCATGTGGGGTCTGGGGCGGTGAGTTATTTGATGAAGGTCAAGTAATTCAAAGCAAGAGATCACCAGGGCGGCCAGCAAAGGTGGCGGCGGCAAGTTAATTTAAAAAAAGTTAAAACAACTGTTAACTAGAAAGGGTTAACAAAAACGGCGGAGTTGGAATAAATCCAACCCCGCCGTTTTAATTTTTGATACTTACTTATTAAGCCTTACCAAGAATACGATTTACTTTTGTGCCACAAACTGGGCAAATTCCTTGCGCCATTCGGCGACCTGAATCAGAGACCTTTACATGTCCTTCAAAAGCGCGCTTCTCTTTGCACTTAACGCAGTAAGCCTCACCCTTGTATTCTTCAGCCATTTTATTCCTCCATCTGCCGCACTCATCTGAGTGCGAATAGCAACACAATACCCCCCACGCCACGCTCAACTAGGGTTTTCCACGCGTAAAATCGAAAATATTAGTTAGAAACTGTAAAAAAAGGGCAAAACTAGATACTTACCGCCGGTATCACACCAGAAGCACTACTTTGGCAACCAAGTTCAAAGCCCTCTAAAAAGGCCTCAGCTTTTGCAGTATCGGTATATCTGCCTAAATAATTATAGAAATCACTGTCGTGGTTTGGAACTTGTAAATGAATTAGCTCATGAAAAATTATGTAATTTAAAACATAGGAAGGTGAGCCAACTAATCGATCTGAGATTCGAATAGTTTTATCAACTGTGGTGCAGGAGCCCCAGCGCTCATTCATATTGCGCCAATTAATACTGGCGGGATGAATATTAAACTCAGGCAGGTACTGGGTTAGTAGTTCAATACCAATTTGCATGAGTTGTAGATCGGTTTTGCGCTCGCGGGCCTCACGGCGCAGAACCATAGAGATCATCTCCGGAATTATTTCAATCTCCTGGCGCCTACTCATCTTGGCTGGGATATGAATCTCAATTACCCCACCCTGGCGATAGGCCGAGACACTTCTTCGCCGTCGTTCTTTGCGAATTACTCGATACGCTGGCAGGTGAGGTGGCAGATTTGCCTCAAGTTTTTTCTTACGCGCAGAGATTTCAGACACGGTGGGCAAAATATCTGTAAAAAGGATTTGTTGTTCAAAGTTATCCACCATAACCTCTACTTATCCACCATAATTGTGGTTATCTCCACAGATTAATCCACAGAGCACATGCAAATTTTACGCGCCTAGCCACCCCTTGCCCATGATCTATGCCCGTGTGGTTTTAATAATTTTTTCTAAGCGGGAAATTAATAGGATAGGTGAAAAATATTATTAAAATTTACTTCTTAGAAACACCTTTTTAAGTTGATTCTCACCTTTGATTCACATAGGTTAGCGCCACGAAGTCCTCGGATAACTGTTTCATATCTGCAAGGGGAAGGCAGATAAGAAATGAGCGCCCGGGGATTTCGCTTTTTTATCTAGAGCTTTAAAGCAACCCAGAAAGATCATCTGGGACAGTTACGCTATCTAAAAATGCCTTTACATCTTTTAAATCATCTGGCATTGGCAAGAATGCAGCATCTTGCCAACATTTATCGCGGCCATCAGTACCCCGTAATTGTTTTACCTCACTCCAAAATGCAGATGCTTCGCGCATTTTTCTTGGCGAAACCTCAAGCGCTAGTAAAGTTGCAAATATCTGTTGCATTGGTGAGTTAGTAGCCCGCCTTCTGCGTGAGTTTTCAATTAATGCATTAAATGCTGGCATCCGCTCACTAGCTACTTCAGAAATTACATGATCAATCCAACCTTCAATTAATGCCAGCGCCATCTCTAATTTAGTAAGCGCTAGCTCTTGAGCTGGTGTTTGTTGAGGTGTGAATAATCCAGAGTTTAAAGCAATATTAATTGCATTTGGATTATTGATATCAATCTCACCACTTGCCATCGCCTCTTCAGCTTGGCGAGTAATTGATTCAACATCAATACTTATTCCCTTGCCATAGGCAGTGATCACATCTTGGATGTATTTTGATAACCATTTATTATTAGCAAATAATCGAGCCGCAGCTGCTTCCCTTAGTGATAAATAAATACCAACCTGCTCTGGATCAATTCCCAGGCCATCTGACCATTGCGCTATGTTTTGTGGAATTAAATGAGCTACCTCTGCGCCATTTTGTAGGGGGATTGCCACATCATTTGCGCCAGTAATTGAATTAGCTAGAAGTCCAACACCTTGGCCAAGTTGAGTTGCAATTAAGCTGCCCATAAAACCGCGAAGAAGCCGCGCAAACATAGCCTTCATCATTTCTTGCTGCGCCGGGCTGTTGTTTTCAGAGCCCATAAACTCAGTAGGTAGGGCAGATGAGGTACTAGATATCACATTAGAGAGCGCATCACCCATCCCTAGCGCCAGCGGTTCAAATAGGTGCTGCCAACTAGAAACGGTGTTATCAAGCCAATCACGCTTTGAACATGCACTCTGCGTTGGAAGACTTGATGCTGGGAAAAGTATCTCGGTATCTAACCAAGTATTAGCAATTTTTAACGATTCACTTAGTTTTTGTTGATCAGATTGGCCAATTGGCAGGTCACCCTTTGCGGTAATTATTTGTTTTGCGGTTTCTCTAATTGCTGCAACGGTAATTAAATTTTGTTCATTAGGCGATTGCATATTTTCTAAAAATGACTTAGCACCAGCAAGGGTATTTGCATCAACTCCCATTTCTGAGAACTGCTTAAGCAGCGCCTCAAAATCTGGTTGCCCATCATTAGGGCCAAATCCAAAACCCATTTTCTTAACTCACCTTCTAACCAGTTGACCTAAAGATATCCGATGCCTAGATAACAATAATGCCATGCTTTTTCTTCCCCGTTCATTAGGATTACCTGTATGAACTCAACCGCCTTCACTGCCCTCATCTGGTGGGTGATTCCAATTGGGGCGGTACTAGGTGCAATTATTTATGGGGTCTGGGTCACTAAATATAAGAAAAAATTTGATAATGAAACTAACCGCTCAGTAAATAGTTTTAAAAAGTTCCAAAGTACCTTTAAATATAAAAAGTAATACGCTTAAGCCCCACGATGAAATCCCTACTTCCAGTAAAACCAACTCTGCCTACTCCTAGTAGGTTAATTTTTATTTTACTTATTTTTGCTGCCTTCTTCCTGCCTTCTCCTTATGTAATCCTTTCACCAGGAAATCCACAAAATATTCTAGGCTCAGCTATAACTATTTCAGGAACTAAGGTTTATCCCACTACCGGAAAATTATCTGTTACCTCAGTATTAGTTACTGATCCAGATTCTTATATAACTGGATTTGATGTTTTATATGGCTGGATAGATAAAAACCGAGTAGTACTACCACGGGCGCAGGTTTACCCTGAGGGTGAAAGTGCTGCTGAATCTGTCAAAATCGGCGCCGATGAGATGTCTGGTTCACAAATAAATGCCACCGCTGCAGCCCTTGATCACTTAGGCTATAAAAACGAAGCTACGTTAGTGATTGTTGAAGTTAATAAGAAAAGTAATGCCGTTGGTAATTTTGTGGCAGGAGATCAAATTATCTCAGTTAATAATAAAATCTATAACTCTTCAGCACAGATTATGGATTATTTGGATCAAAAAAAGCCAGGGGATTTGATTTCGATAAAGGTGTTACGGGCAGGTAAAGAGGTTATTAGTCGAGAAATAAAACTATCCGCTAGAGATGACGGATCAGCATTTATTGGCATTAACATTCAATCTCAATTTGATTTCCCATTTGATGTGAAAATTAAATTAGCAGAGACTGGCGGGCCAAGTGGTGGCTTAATTTTTGCTCTAGGTATTGTTGATAAATTAACTTCGCAAGATTTAGTTCGTTATCGAAATATCGCTGGCACTGGAACGATTACTACCGATGGCAGAGTTGGCCCAATCGGAGGAATTGCTGAGAAAATTATTGGAGCGAAAAAAGCTGGGGTTGAGTTATTTTTAACTCCAATTGAAAACTGTAGTGATATTGCTAATGAGGAAAAGGTGGCTAGTAGTAGTGATAAAAAGGTGATGAAAATTGTGCCCGTCGCCACACTTAATGAGGCGATATCTGTACTTAAACTGCCAGCGGGCGCCAAGTATCCAAGCTGTTTGGATACTTTTCAATAATAGATAAGATCTGCGCATGAGTTCTTCCGGCTTTGGTGGTGGCGGTTTTAATAGAAACAACAACCCATTTGGTGGCTCAGGCTTTGGTGGTACTTTCCCCAATCCTTTTGCAAACCGAGGTGGTGGCCGCCGGCGAATTAGTCCACTGACTATTACTTTTGTAGTTCTATTTATTTTAGCGAGTGTTTTAGTTTCACTTAGCGGTTTCTATGCTGATTTACTCTGGTTTAGATCTGTTGATTTTGTAAATGTTTGGCAAACAACTTTATTTACCAAGGCGTATTTGTTTATCGGTTTTGGATTAGTAACTGCAGCCTTTATTACGGCAAATATTTATATCGCTTTTCGCCGCCGTCCGATGTATGTGCCAGTTGCAGTTGAAGCAGATAATTTAGAGCGCTACCGCGCACAATTAGAACCAGTGCGTAAATTTGTTGGAATTGGAATATTTCTAGTCCTTTTTTATTTTGCAGGAAGTTCAGCAACTAGGCTTTGGCAAGAGTGGTTGCTATTTAGAAATGCAACAGAGTTTGGCGTAGTTGATCCACAATTTGGTAAAGATGTTTCATTTTTCGCTTTCAAACTACCAATGTGGCAATCATTAATTGGTTGGGGTATATCAACGATTGTTTTGGCAATTCTTGCCTCTGCGGCAGTTCACTATATTTACGGTGGCATTCGTACTCAGGTTAAAGAAGATCGAACTACAGTTACCGCCAGAGTTCAGCTCTCAATTTTACTTGGGCTACTTGTGTTACTTAAATCTGTTGCATACTGGTTTGATCGCTATGCATTAACTTTAAAAGAGGGCAGATTAATTACTGGTCTTACCTATAGCGATGTAAATGCATTATTGCCAGCTAAATCAATTCTGGCAGCAATTGCAGCAGTATGTTCATTGCTATTTTTTGCCAACATAATTCGTAAATCATGGCTACTGCCTACAGCAGGTGTAGCGCTTATGGTGATTGCATCAGTTTTAATTGCCGGTGTATATCCAGCAGCGATTCAGCAATTCCAAGTTAAGCCATCTGAATCAACTAAAGAAGCCCCTTTTATCCAAAAAAATATTGATGCAACCCGCCTTGCTTACGGTATAGATGATGTTGAAGTAATTGATTATCAAGCCACCGTGTCTACCTCAGCTGGTCAGCTAGCAAATGACGCTGCAACTATTGCCAATATTCGCTTGATGGATCCAAATGTTTTGTCAGCAACCTTTAGACAACTTCAACAAATTAAGCCTTACTATAGTTTTGCTGACTCACTAGATATTGATCGCTACGTGATTAATGGTAAAGAGCGGGATATGGTGGTTTCAGTTCGTGAGTTAAATATTGAAGGTAATCCATCTCGAAATTGGATTAATGATCACCTTGTATACACTCATGGATTTGGAATGGTTGGAGCTTATGGAAACGCGGTGGATGCAGATGGAAAACCATCATTTACTGTTGGGGATATCCCACCTACAAAAGGATTAGGCGAGTTTGAACCACGAGTTTATTTTGGTGAAAATGTTCCTGATTACTCAATTATTGGTGGACCAGCAACAAGTGATCCAGTTGAATTAGATTACCCAGATGATAAATCTGCAAATGGTCAAAAGAATTACACCTATACCGGCAAAGGCGGCGTGCCAATGGGTTCCATTTTCTCACGCTTGCTATTTGCAATTAAATATCAAGAGCAGAGAATTGTTTTATCTAATTTAATTAATTCTGAATCTAAGATTTTATTTGATCGCAATCCCCGAGTTCGGGTCGCAAAAGTTGCTCCATGGCTCACATTAGATGGAGATCCATACCCTACAATTGTTGACGGCAAGATCTTATGGATAATTGATGGCTATACGACAAGTGCTGGATATCCAAACTCTAGAAAAGTAAATTTAGCTAATACCGCAGATGCACTTGCTGTTAGGTCAAATGCTGTTTCTACATTAGCTAACCAAGACGTTAATTACATTCGCAACTCTGTCAAAGCCACTGTAGATGCCTACGATGGCACCGTAACCCTGTACCAGTGGGACGAGGCTGATCCAGTATTAGCCACATGGAGTAAGGCATTTCCAGGCAGTGTTAAACCAAAGAGTGAAATCTCCCCAGACCTACTTTCACACATAAGATATCCAGAGGACATGTTTAAAGTTCAACGCGATATTTTAAGTGCTTACCATGTGAAAACAGCGGACGCGTTTTATGGTGGTCAAGACTTTTGGCGTGTACCACTTGATCCATCTAGCTTTGGTTCAAACTCAGGAACACAGCCTCCCTACTACCTAACAATGCAGATACCTGGCCAAAAGAAACCGACCTTCTCCTTGTATACGCCATTTGTGCCACGCGGTGGGCGCGAAAACTTAACTGCTCTTGCAGTTGTAAATTCTGATGCTAGAGATGGTTACGGGAAAATTACCGTTTTACAACTTCCTCGTTCTACAAATATTGCAGGCCCATCACAGGTTTCATCTAATTTTGAGGCAAAACCTGATGTTGCAACCTCACTATCACTACTTCGCCAAGGTGGCGCTGATGTAGTTCTTGGAAACTTATTAACTTTGCCAGTCGGTAATGGTTTGCTATATGTGCAACCAGTTTATGTGCGAGCAACTGGAAATACCGCTGCCTACCCACTATTACAAAAAGTACTAGTTTCATTTGGTGATCAAATTGGATTTAGTGAAACTCTGCAAGGTGCTCTTGATCAAGTATTTGGTGGTAGTGCAGGCACAACTGTCACAAATAACCAGTCCGATACTCCAACAAAAGATGGCACTGGTAGTAGTCAAGCAATTAAATCTGCAATTGCTTCTTTGCAATCAGCATATGCAGATTTAGAAGCAGCACAAAAGCGTTTAGATGGTGCTGCTGAAGATAAAGCTAGAGCACGAGTTAAAGCTGCAATCGCTGCATTAATTTCCGCGCAAAACAGATAAATAAATCAACCCATTTGGGTAAATTGCCATACTGCTCTAAGATTTAATTACCGACGCGGGGTGGAGCAGCTCGGTAGCTCGCTGGGCTCATAACCCAGAGGTCGTAGGTTCAAATCCTGCCCCCGCTACCAAATTTATTTAATACGTAAGCTGTTTAAAACTACAAATAATGAAGATGCTGACATGGCAGCTGCTGCATACATCGGAGATAGATTTCCGCTAGCGGCAATTGGAATACCAACTAAGTTATATAAAAATGCCCAGCCTAAGTTTGATTTAATAACCCTGACAGTCTTTTTAGAAATTGCTATTGCATCTAGTGCTGCTAGCAGAGATGGTCTAATCAGTGTGATGTCAGCAGCAGCGATTGCAATGTCAGTTCCGGATCCAATTGCAATGCTCAAATCAGCTTTTGCAATAGCAGCTGCATCATTTATGCCATCACCAATCATTAATACTTTTCCATTTTCTTGAAGTTTTGTTACAAATTCAAGCTTGTCTGATGGAGAAGCTGATGCAAATATGTGATCAATTGGTATGCCAACTTCAGAGCCGATAGAGATAGCAGCAGATTCACTATCACCAGTAACTAACCAAGTATTGATGCTAGATGAATGCAATTCATCAATTGCAGCTTTAGCTTCAGGCTTTACCTGATCACCAACTTCAAAGACGCCATAAGCCAAGCCATCAATTGCTAAAACTGCAACAGAGTTTGCTCGTGCGGTAGCTGATTCAATGGCTTTATTTAATTCAGGTGAAAATTCAGTTGTGCTACGCGCGATTGAAAGTGGTGAGCCGATTAGAACAGCTTTAGCATCAGATGAGTTTAAGGATTGCACTCTAGCTGCAACGCCAGACCCAGGGGTATGTTCAAATTCAGTTGCAGTAAATGCAATTACACCTTGTTTTGAAAGTAAATTAACAATTGCAGAGGCGATTGGATGTGAATCCATACTCTCAAGGGTTAATGCATAACTCATTAGTTCAGAAGCTGCTATGGCAGTAGCGGGCGTGGATAGAGGGTTATTTATTAAAACCATCTGCTGTAAAACCATTTGTCCACTTGTTATCGTTCCAGTTTTATCAAAAACCACATCAGTTATACCAACAGCTTTTTCAATAGATCTAGGTGATCTAATTACTATGCCAGATTTTGCTGCTTTACCAGAGGCAACTAGTAGCGCAATTGGAGTTGCTAAGCCAAGCGCACATGGGCAGGCTATGACCAGTACTGAAACTGCGGCTGTAATTGAAAGAGTTATATCTGTTCCTGTTAGGTACCAAGTTAAAAAAGTAGCAATTGCAAGGATTAATACAACTGGAACAAAAACTCTGCTTATCCGATCTGCTAATTGCTGTACTGGAGCTTTTTCTATTTGAGCAGCTAAAACCATTCTAGTTATTCTTGCTAGTTCAGTATCAGATCCTATTCGCAGCGCCCTTACAACTAAGTTTCCGTTGTTATTAATTGCTCCAGCAAAAACTAAGCTATTAACAGAAATTTCAACCGGTACTACCTCACCAGTCAGAAATGCGTTATTAATTGTGCTAAATCCTGAGATAACTTGCCCATCAGTTGCAATAACCTCACCAGGTTTAACAATAAAAATATCACCAACTAATAATTGATCTATTGGAATTATTTCATTTCGATCAGATCTTTTAACCTCCACCTGAGCTGCAGCTAATTTAAACAGGTGTGATAGGGCTGATCCAGCTTTTCGCTTTGCACGGTACTCAAGATAACGACCTAACATTACAAAGAAAATAACTGCAGATGAAACCTCAACATAAATTAATGGCATCACCTGGCTATTGATTTGATATGTTGCTGCTGAGTAAATACTCCAACCAAGTGAAATTAATGATCCGAGGGATATAAGTGTGTCCATTGTTGGGTTTTTAAGATTTTTTATTGCAGCTCGATGGATAGGCCAGGCAAGAATGCTTACAACAGGAATCGATAGTCCGATTAGGAACCAGGTTGTAATCGGTGCTATCGGGTATCCAATAATGAGAGAAATTCCAAGATTATTCAATAAGTTATTCACTTGATCAAGTGAACTACTAAGTTGCTTATCTATTTGTTCATGCCAACTATGAAACATAGAAATTAAGATCACTGGGGCGGTTAAAAGTAGGGTTAGAAATACTCTAACTCCAAGGCGATTAGATTTTTCAAATGATTCACGCTCACCCTTAAATGCACTTGCCTTATATCCAGACTTACTCACTGCTGTTATTAAATCTTGTTCTGAGATGTTTATTGGCGCAATTACATGCGCTGATTCCATCGCAAGATTAACTACAGCTTTAACACCTGGTACTTTATTTAAGGCGCCTTCAATAGTGCTAACACATGAAGAGCAAGTCATACCAGTTAGATGTAGATCTACCTGCCGACTTTTAACCTCATTTTGGGCGATTACCGAACTCATAGTGGTCAGATTACTCTTCTTTTCTTATTCAACTGATAACACTCTGCGCAGGCTTTCAAGCCTTGCCAAATTTTGGTTTGTGAAGCCTGGCCAATCATTTAATGCACAAGTAGCTTCATTGTGTGAGCAGTTTTTTGGGCAGTGTGAAATTGCTTTAGTAAATTCAGGAAATGCTGAAATAACTCTTGAGGGCTGAATATGAGCGATTCCAAATGATCTAACGCCAGGAGTATCAATAATCCAACCAAAATTTTCACCATCAAATGAAGAAGAAAGTGGAAGTGCAATTGCACTCGAAGAAGTATGGCGACCCCTACCAGTTACCTCATTAACATCACCAGTAGCACGATGCTTAGAATCATCACCAACAGCAACTGATTTATTTTTCGAACTTTCTAATAGGTTGTTAACTAGCGTGGATTTACCAACACCTGAGTGACCAATTAGAACTGTAATTTTGTTGGCTAAAGTTTTCTGTAATTTTCCTAAATCTGATGATTTATCAATCTTAAAAACCTTGATTTCAAGATCTTTGTAAGTTTCTAAAAATTCATCGCCATTAGCAAGATCCTGTTTAGTCATAATTATGATTGGCTCAATCCCTTGGTCATATGCAACTACTAAGGCTCGATCGACAAAACCTTCCCGCGGTTCTGGATTAGTTGTAGCAATTACAATTGCTATCTGGTCGACATTTGCCACAATTACTCTTTCATCATTTGCATGATCATCTATGGTTCTTGTAAGTGAATTTTTTCTTGCTAAAACTGACACCACTCGGGCAAGTGAGCCTTCTGTACCTGATATATCTCCGACCACTGAAACCAAATCACCAACTACTACTGATTTTTTGCCAAGTTCACGAGCTTTCATAGCAGTAATAATTGTTTTATTAGCACCAGCTTCAATTAAACATTGAACACGACCTCTATCAACTTCAATTATGGTTGCACTTTGAGCCTTTGAGTAATCCGGACGGTCTTTAGTTCTTGGCCTTGTCTTATTGCTTGAGCCGAACTGTCGTGATTTATTGATTCGAACATCATCTTCATCCCAATTTTTCTTTTGCCTAACCATTAAGCATTCCCTGCCACATACCAGGAAAATCAGGCAGTGTTTTCTTAGTTGTTTCAATATTTTCTACAACCACTCCTTCAACAGCTAATCCGATTATTGCGCCAGCTGT
>ENA-UPXF01000567-UPXF01000567.1-marine-metagenome-genome-assembly--contig:-NODE-567-length-14933-cov-9.003361_pt1 | contig 14933 bp, 12 predicted proteins | sample MGYA00238177_ERZ767431 | MGnify/ENA primary metagenome ERZ767431 (study PRJEB28953, sample SAMN06266262) | marine metagenome | isolation source: Columbia River Estuary | place: USA:Columbia River Estuary... | reverse complement strand
TCTGAAAATGGCGCAGCAAATTGGATTTTGATTGGGTGTCCGCCAAGACTCAACCGCCATACAGGCCGTTGGTTAACACATTCAGCGCAAAAGAAATGGCGTCAAGAATGGACGCGAGAAGCAACTGACGAATTGCTCAACATGCTCCTAGACTTGGGCAACACAGTTTCAGTGCGAACCGCGGAAGGACCCCTTGCGGAGTTCACCAAGCAAGTCAAAGGCGAGGTGGGTGTTGCCAGAGTGGTCGATGCACGCAGGCCAAAGTTGTCGGTGAATCTGCCGCCTGTGACTTCAGATCAGCCACAAGAGAAGCCCAACAACTGGACTTTGCCAGGCGGTGTCTTGGCCATGAGTGCTGCCATCGTGATGGCCAGCGAATAAAAAAACTGTTGCCACAACAAAAAGGCCTTCCAGTGATGAGCTGGAAGGCCTTTTGTTTGCGCTGTAAGTTGGCAGCGCATGGGGACTCTCAAATTACATCGTATCGATGAAGCTGCGCAGTTTGTCGCTTCGGCTTGGGTGCTTCAGTTTGCGCAGTGCTTTGGCTTCGATTTGACGAATGCGCTCGCGCGTCACATCAAATTGTTTGCCCACTTCTTCTAGGGTGTGGTCGGTTGACATTTCAATGCCAAAACGCATGCGCAGCACTTTGGCTTCGCGGGGTGTGAGGCTGTCTAGGATGTCTTTGACCACATCGCGCAATCCGGCTTGCATGGCCGCATCGATAGGCGCTGTGTTGGCGCTGTCTTCGATGAAATCGCCCAAATGGCTGTCATCGTCGTCACCGATCGGCGTTTCCATAGAGATAGGCTCTTTGGCAATCTTCATGATCTTGCGAATCTTGTCTTCCGGAATTTCCATCTTCTCGGCCAAGATGCTGGCATCGGGCTCAAAGCCAAACTCCTGCAAGTGCTGGCGAGAAATACGGTTCATCTTGTTGATCGTCTCGATCATGTGAACTGGAATGCGGATGGTGCGGGCCTGATCGGCGATAGAGCGGGTAATGGCCTGGCGAATCCACCAAGTGGCATAAGTAGAGAACTTATAACCACGGCGGTATTCGAACTTGTCCACGGCCTTCATCAAACCGATGTTGCCTTCTTGAATCAAATCGAGGAACTGCAAACCACGGTTGGTGTATTTTTTGGCAATTGAAATGACCAAACGCAAGTTGGCTTCGATCATCTCTTTCTTGGCGTGGCGTGATGAGCGCTCGCCCGCATTCATGCGTTTGTTGATGTCTTTCAGTTCATCCAAAGGAACCACCACGCGCGATTGCAAGTCAGTGAGTTTTTGCTGCAAGTCTTGAATGGGCGGAATGTTGCGGCCCATGACCGTACTCCAGGGCTTGCCAGCTGCGGCTTGTTTTTCGATCCATTTCAAATCGAGCAAGTTTGACTTAATTCGTTGGTTGTTTTTGTCGCGACCACTGAAGTCGGCAATGAACAAATCTTGGGGGTAGCCACATTTGTCCACAATGATGCGGCGCATTTCGCGTTCTTTTTTGCGCACATCGTCCACATGACCGCGCACCATGTCGCACAGCTTTTCAATGGTTTTGGCCGTGAATCGAATGGTCATCAATTCTTCAGACAACGCGAATTGCGCCTTTTGATAGGCGGGTGTGCCCCAGCCTTCTTTTTCATAGATCTTGTGAACTTGTTCGAACAGCTCGGTGATGCGGTCGAATCGCTCTAAGGCTTGGTTCTTCAACTCTTCCAATTTTTTGGTCAGAGCTTTGGAGCCACCTTTGCCATCGTCGTCATCTGACTCATCGAATTCATCGAAGTCTTCTTCAGCCACATAGTCATCGGCTTCATTGATGTTGGAAAAACCATCTACCACCGTGGAGATGACGATTTTGCCTGAGCGAATTTCACCCGCAAGGCGAAGAATCTCAGCGATGGTGGCCGGCGATGCGCTGATCGCGGTCATCATGTTCATCAAGCCGCCTTCAATGCGCTTGGCAATTTCAATTTCGCCCTCGCGTGTCAGCAACTCAACGGTACCCATTTCGCGCATGTACATGCGAACGGGATCTGTGGTTCGGCCGAACTCGCTGTCTACAGTGGACAGCGCAGCCTCGGCAGCTTCTTCAGCTTCTTCTTCGGTTGAGCCTGTTGGGGCGTTGTCAGTGATGATCAAAGATTCGGCATCGGGTGTTTGCTCGTATACGGCAACGCCCAAGTCGTTCAAGGTGGCAATGACCACTTCCATTGTTTCAGCGTCGACCAGCTTGTCTGGCAAGTGGTCTGAAATTTCACCGTGTGTGAGATAGCCACGCGTTTTGCCCAACTTGATCAAAGCCTTGAGGCGTTGACGGCGCTTGGCCATGTCTTCTTCGGACAAGACTGTTTCGTCTAAGCCAAACTCTTTCATCAAGGCGCGTTCTTTGGCCTTGCTGATCTTCATGCGAAGGGGTTTGACTTTTTCTGTCGACTCCGGAACAGGTTCGCCGACCAAGTCGTCCTCGATGTCACTCATGTCTTCATGAATGGGTGCTGTATCTGCCTTGGACTTTCGGCCGCGTTTGGCGCCTTCTGCTTGCACCACGGGCAGGGGTGCCGCTGTTTTGCTGGGCTTGACCGCAGGTACTTTGACCGCTGGTGTGACGCCCTTTTTATCGGCAACTTTGGCGACTGGCTTTGCAGCAGGCTTAACAGCTGATTTAGCGGCAGTTTTAACCTCTGGTTTCGCGGAAGGCTTGGGCAGCGGTTTGGCTGCAATTTTGGAGCTGGCTTTGTTGGCTGCTGGCTTGACAGCTTTGACCGGCACTTTGGAGGGTGTTTTTGCAGGTGCTTTAGTGGGTACTTTAGCGGCGATTATTTTTTTGGATGCGGGCACTGAACTGACTTTCTTGACCGGTGCGGCAGCTTTGGCAACAGGTTTTGCAACTGTTTTAGCAACTGCTTTCACCACTGCTTTGACAGTGGGCTTGGCAGGCTTTTTTGCAGGTGCTTTCACGGGTGCTTTGGCTTTGACCGGACTTGTTTTGGCCGTTGCTTTCAGGGCAGGTTTTGCCACTGGTTTGCCTGCCGATTTAACGACGGGCTTGGCAACGGGTTTGGCAACTTTGACTGCGCCAGACTTGGCTTGTGCTTTAACGGGCTTCTTCGGTTTTTGAGCGGGCATGATGGACCTCAATACTTCAAACTGACTTGGAAACAAACGCTGCGCCACAAACTTCTGGCGCGAGAGGAAATGCAAACAAACACCTGAGGGCAGGTGGCTTCATTTGCAAGGGCAATTGGGCAAGATGGATGGGCGAACATTTGGAATGCAGTCCTTGCGGTGATGTGGCCGTTCCCATGGAGGGAGGTGCGCTGAGGCGGTGGCCGGGTCCGGAGGTGCTGCTGTCGCTCTTGCCTGAAAAGTGGATTATACCCAAACAAGGGTGAAAAGTCTAAATAATTTCAGTGCTCATGAGGGTTCGTCTGCGTTGATGCAGATCGCGCCATTTTTGAAAGGCTTCGGGACTTTGAATACTTTCAGCCTCTTTGAGCGCTTGCGTTTCAAGCCCTTTCAGGCGGTCAATCAGCATCAGGTTGAGCAGCAGTCTGAGCTCTTTGCGGGCTTCTCCAGGCTCCCCTTCCGTGCTGACTTCGGGTGAATTGGGCTTGTGCGAGGCCATCAATTTTTCAGCCAAAGTCGCGAACGCAAGTTGACTGAGTTCCAACTGCAAGGCGCCCCAAGCCAAAGGGCCATGGTCATGAAATTGGCTTTCAATCCAACGCATGAGCTCACCATGTTGTTCGGGCAAATCGCACAACAAGCCATGGTCTTCGGCAGACAAGCCGTCCCATAAGGCCATGTTGGTGAGAAGAAGCCTGACAGCATGGTCAGATCGGTTTGCAGGTTGAACCCGCGGCCCAAGTGAATCCATTTGCAGGGCACCCAACCCGCCCACCAAGCGCCATTTGCCTTGAGGATCTTGCTGCCATGTTTTGCCATCGGGTCTGGTCCGCGCTTTTTTCGGTTCTGCAAGTAGGACAGGGGCAGAAGAAACTGTGTAGCGCGGATTGCTTCGAGCCGATGCGACATCGGCTTGTTGGAGCCATAGACCGGCCAACTCCGAAGCTTCAAGCTGAATCAACTGGGCTAATTCTGAGAGCAACTGGCGTTTCAAGGCGCCGTCGGGGAGGGCGCGCCAAAGTGGGCTGGCATTGCTTGAAAGATGCGCCCTGCCTTCTGCCGATTGCAAATCGCAAGCCTCTGAGGCGACTTCGATTAAAAACTTTGACAGTGGCGTGGCCATAGCCACACACGCAGAAAAAGCCTCAGAGCCTTTTTCACGAATGAAACTGTCGGGGTCGTGCTCTTCGGGCAAGAACAAGAATTTAATATTTCTAACGTCTGTTGCATAAATCAGAGCGCCATCAAGGGCTTTGCGAGCAGCTCGGCGACCTGCGGCATCACCGTCAAAACTGAACACTACTGAATCTGTAAATCTAAAAAGCTTTTGAACGTGGTCTGGCGTGCAGGCTGTTCCTAAAGTAGCGACCGCATTGGGAAAGCCCCATTGGGCCAAGGCCACCACATCCATGTAGCCCTCAGTGACCAAGACATAGCCTGCATCGTGAATGCTGTCGCGCGCCTCAAACAGGCCATACAGCTCGCGACCTTTGTGAAACACCGGCGTTTCGGGTGAATTCAAATATTTGGGTGTGCCATCACCCATGACGCGTCCGCCAAAACCGATGCACTCACCTTTGATGTTTCGAATCGGAAACATGACGCGGTCTCTGAATCGATCGTATCGCTTGTCATCTTCCTCATTCACGATGACCAAGCCGCTCTCGGCCAAAAGTGGATCGTCGTATTCAGGAAACACACTTGCCAAGCTGCGCCAACCTTCAGGTGAATAACCCAAACCAAATCGTTTTGCAATTTGCCCAGATAAGCCGCGTCCTTTCAAGTAAGCCACAGCCTTCGGTGCATTTTTCAAATGTTGCTGATAAGCGCTGGCCGCTTTTTCCAACATATCGCTCAAGGTGGCTTGTTTTTGTTTTTGAGCGGCGGCGATGGCCCTGTCCTGCGGTGAAATGTCCTCTTCAGGGACAACCATGCCAGTTTGTTGAGCCAAATCTTTCACCGCTTCAATGAAGCTCATGCCCGCATGGTCCATGAGAAAGCCAATGGCATTGCCATTTTTTCCACAGCCGAAGCAATGAAAAAATTGTTTGGTGGGGCTGACTGTGAAGCTGGGCGATTTTTCGCCGTGAAAGGGGCAAAGGCCCATGAAATTGGCACCGCCTTTTTTCAGCTGCACAAAGCGGCCAACGACCTCCACCACATCTACGCGGGATATTAGTTCTTGAATAAAAGACTGAGGAATGGCCACACTTGTATTTTCGCCCAAGTTTGGGTCACATTGCGCAAAAAAAAAGCCCCGCGATGCAGGGCTTTTTGTTGCGGGCTTAAAAAATCAGGCAGCCTTCTTTTTCGCTTTGGCCTTTTTCTTTTTAGCGACCTTTTTGGCCGCTTTGGGCGCTTCAGCGGCAGGTTTGGCTGCAGGGGCTGCAACGGGGGCCGCGGCAGGAGCTGTTGCGGGAGCCGCGGGAACGACGGGGGCTGTAGGTGCCGCAGTTTGAGCCACAGAGGCTAAAGCAGAAATACCCAACGCGCCAGCAAGGATGATTTTGTACATGTAGTTTCCTTTTTTGAAGACAGCTTAAGGATACAACGAATGAGGCGGCCAACTGGCTGACTTCAATCAATATTCAGGGTGTGCACGCCAAACTTGCCTGACTTTTTGTCGGCAAAATAATGCTTCAAAGTTTCTTGCACGGTTCTAAAGGCCAAGTCGTCCCAAGGAATTTCTGTTTCAGAAAACATTCTGGCCTCTTGAGTTTCAAAACCAGGATCGAACTGCTCATTCTCCAACTCGGCCAAGAAGTAGAGATGGACCTGACCCACGCGGGGCACGCTCATGACTGTAAAAAGAGAGCCCATTTTGAAATGCGCACCAGCTTCTTCGGACGTTTCACGCGCGGCGCCTTCTGAAGTAGATTCACCCAACTCCATGAAGCCAGCTGGAAGTGTCCATTTGCCTTTGCGGGGCTCGATGTTTCGCTTGCAAAGCAACACACGTTCGCCAAAGTGAGGAACCGTGCCGACGACATTGAGGGGATTTTCGTAATGCACCAAATGACATTCAGTGCAGATGGCGCGTAGCTTGGTGTCGCCGTCGTCGGGAAGTCGATACAACACCGCCGAGCCACAAGCTCGGCAGTGTTTAATCAGCTGTCTTTGATAGCTCAAGCCTTTTTCGCAGGTGCTTTGGCGGCTGGCGCTTTGGCATGTTTTTCGATCAATGCGCGGGCTGTGTCGATCAACTTGCGTCCGTCGAAGCCGCGCTTGTTCATGTCCTCAATCCATTCCACTTCGAGCGCACGAGATTTGCGTCGGAATTCTTGAGCTTCTGCAGGGCCAACCGTGAAGATGGCATTGTTTCGATCGCTGGCTGTTTTGCGGCCAGACACATCGCCGCCTTGTTGAACTTTGCCCAACCAACCAGAAGTTTCCAGGCCGCTGTTGTTGTCAATGATCTTTTTCAGATCTGCCGGCAATGAGTTGTATTTGGCCTTGTTCATGGCCATCACAAAGGTGGTGGTGTACAAGCTACCGCCAGCAGGATCAAACTCGGCGTGGAACTTGGTGAGTTCGTTGACCTTCACGGCAGGCACGACTTCCCAAGGAATGACGGCGCCATTGATGGTGCCTTTAGACAGCGCATCGGGAATGCCAGGCAAAGGCATGCCAACAGGAATGGCACCCAGAGCCCCCATCAATTTGGTGACTTGACGGGTTGGGGCGCGCATTTTCAAGCCCTTCATGTCAGCCACACTTTTCACAGCTTTGTCCACCGTGTGAATGACGCCAGGGCCGTGAACTTGCAAGGCAATTAGCTGAGTGTCCTTGAATTCATCGGGTGCCATGGTTTGGACATATTCCCAATAAGCTTTGGATGTGGCTTCTGCATTGTTCATCATGAATGGCAGCTCAAACACTTCCACCCTCGGAAAGCGCCCTGCGGTGTTGCCAGGCAAAGTCCAAACCACGTCGACCACGCCATCACGTACTTGGTCGTACAACTGCACAGGCGTGCCGCCCAATTGCATGGCGGGATAGGCTTCAAACTTGATGCGGCCACCAGATTCTTGTTCGACCTTGTTCATCCATGCTTTGTGCATGTTGAGCCACACATTGGACTGCGGGGCCATGAAGGTGTGAAACTTCAGAGTGACAGTTTGTTGGGCAAAAGCTGTGATGGCTGGCGCCGCAATGGCGGCAGCAGCACCTGACTTTAAGAGGGCTCGACGTTTGATCATGGATGTCTCCAAATAATGATGTTTGAATGTTAACGGATCAAAGCCTCTAAAAGAGGCTTCTCATCACGCAACGTATTGAATCAACCACAGGGAAATCCCGGGGAAGAACAAGAGGAGAGTGGTTCTGATGGTGTCGCTGATGAGGAAGGGCATCACGCCCTTGTAACTCTCAGAAATGGGCACATCTTTGGCCATGCTGTTCACAACGTAAACGTTCAAGCCGACCGGCGGTGCCAACATGCCAAACCCCACAGTCATGAGCACCATGATGCCAAACCAAATGGCGGTGGGCTCCTTGGCCATGCCAAAGTCGAGACCCATGATCATGGGGAAGAAAATGGGAATGGTGAGCAAAATCATGCTGAGCTCATCCATGACGGCGCCCAGCACCACATAAAACAGCAAGATGGCCGTCACAACCATCAAGGGTGCAAGACCCCATCCGCCAACCACTTCGGCCAACTGATTCGGTACTTGGGTTAACGCCAATGAAGAGTTCATGACATCGGCGCCAATGAAAATCATGAAAATCATGGCCGAGCTTTCAGCCGTTGCATAAAAGCACAGCTTGAATTTGGCCCAAGTGATTTCTCGCTTCAGCAAGGCCGCCACAAAGGTGGATGCGGCGCCCACACCGGCACCTTCAGTGGGTGTGAAGAAACCACCGTAGATGCCGCCAAACACAATGACAAAAATGGACGCAATGGGCAAAATACCCGCGAGGGCGGCCAAAGAGAATTTCTCAATGTCGTCACCTACTTCTGGCGCTTGTCCTGGAACCACACGCACATAGATGGCGATGGCAATCATGTAGCCCAACATGGCAATGAGGCCGGGCACCATGGCGGCTGCAAACAGCTTGGCAATATTCTGCTCAGTCAAGATGGCGTAAATCACCAAGGGAACGGATGGCGGAATCAAAATGCCCAAGGTACCACCGGCTGCCAAAGTGCCTGTCGACAAACGACCTGAGTAGCCATGGCGTTTCATCTCAGGCAGCGCAACGCCCGTGATGGTGGCAGCCGTGGCCACCGAAGAGCCGCAGATGGAGCCAAAGGCGGCACTGGCCAAAACGGCGGCCATGGCCAATCCGCCTTTAAAACGCCCCATGACGCTGGCAGCAAATTGAAACAAGGCCTTGCTGATGCCGCCTTGGGTTGCAAAGTGGCCCATCAAAATAAACAAGGGAATGACCGACAGGTCATAACTTGCAAATCGCGCGAAGGCCAAGTTGTTGAGAAAGCTCGAGTAAGGGCCCCAGCCCGTTTGAATCAGATAACCCAGGGTTCCTGCTGAAAACATAGAGACAGCGATAGGAACTCGGATGGCCATGAGAACCAGCATGGCACCAAAAATAATCAAACACAGTGTGAGTGCGCTCATGCTGATGCGCCTTCGGAGTTCGTGAACTTCTCACCCATCAAGGCTTGCGTCAAAGCAATGGCGGCGCTCAGTGCCAACGGGGGCGTCATGGCGGCATACACAATCCATTCGGGGAAGCCCAACATCATGGAGCCCGATTGGGAAACCCATGCGTTCATACCGCCCAAGTAGGTTCGCCAAGCAAGCAAGGCAAATGCAGCGGCCATGAACAAAGCGCCCAGTCTGTCGAGTTGGGCGGTGGTGGCCTCACTGGCCTTGGCTGTGAAAAAGTCCACAATGATGTTGGCCTTTTTGAACTGGCACATCGGCATGAACAAAGCAATGGCTGCCCCTGTGGCAACACCGGTCAACTCAAAGTCACCCACGATGGTCTGACCTGTTGTGTTGCGACCGATTAGGCTATAGCAAGTCATCAAGGTGATGAACGTTAGCAATGCCCCCGATAAGATGCTGCAAAACTTGGCCAGCAATTCGAGTATTTTCAATGTGGGCTCCCAAAAAAGGGGATTGCTCCCCTTTTTTTCTTCTTCTGTTTATTTGGCAGGATCGACTTTGACGGTCAAAGTGCCAATGCCAGCAACGCGGCCAACCAATGTATCACCTGCCACCACGGCTGCTACGCCTTCAGGGGTGCCTGTGTAAATCAAATCGCCTGGTTGCAACTCCCATGCGGCTGACAAATGTTCAATGGTTTCCGCCACATTCCAAATGAGCTTGGCAACACTGCTGGTTTGACGCATGGCACCATTGACCAAGAGATCTATTTCAGCATGGTTCACATCGCCAGCCTTCTCAATGGGCGTGATGGGGCCAATGGGTGCTGAGTGATCAAATGCCTTGCCGATACACCATGGGCGACCTTGCTTTTTCATTTCGTTTTGCAAATCACGGCGTGTCATGTCAAGGCCCACGGCATAACCAAAGATATGTTTTTCTGCATCTGCGGCTTTGATGTTGCGACCACCCGTTCCGATGGCCACAACCAGTTCAATTTCGTGGTGGAAATTTTGTGTCAAGCTAGGATAGGGCATGTGGCCTGTCTCGCCCTCGTTCACAACCACCAACGAGTCTGTCGGCTTTAAAAAGAAGAAGGGAGGCTCGCGGCCAGTGAAACCCATTTCTTTGGCATGTTCTTCGTAATTGCGGCCGACGCAATAAATGCGGCGTGCGGGGAATCGATCAGCTCGGCCCAAGACCGGTACGGAAACCACGGGGGCGGGAGAGAAAACAAAGCTCATAACAACCTTTCGTTTAAAAACAATTAACACGCTCAAATTCAGTTTTGATAAGTATACTTATTAATTAACGAATCTTTCGCAAACCTTTGATGATAATCCTATGAACAAGAGCTTTGATTTTGCAAAGGCGCCAGGCCATTTGGTGCGCCGTGCACAACAAATTGCGGTGGCCTTGTTCATGGCTGAATTGGCTGCAGAAGATGTCACACCCGTTCAATTTGCGATTTTGAATGCTGTGATGGACACCCCTGGCATTGATCAAATCACTTTGGCAGGACGCGTTGCCTTTGATGCGGCAACATCTGGCTCGGTGATCGGCCGCTTGGAAAGCAAAGGGTGGATCAAGCGAGAACCGCATGAAATCGATCGTCGAAGGAAGCTTTTGTGGTTGACCCCAGCGGGCCAATCGGCCACGCTCCAAATGAAAACAGCGGTGGAGCGTGTTCAAGAAAACTTTCTCAAACCCCTAAGCCCTGAAGAGTCCGAACATCTGGCAGCATTGCTTTCCAAGCTGGTGACAGGCCACGAGCAAAAGATTTCTTGAATTTGGAAGGCTTGCTTTTTCAAGCAGATTCAATGGCGGATGGAAGCCAGATGCCTGTTAGCTTTTGTAGGTGAGTACAAAATGTTCAACCACTGGCGGTGCAGCAAAGAACGGCCCAACGATGGCGCGCCACTCAGTGAACGAAGCTGACTCTCTGAAGCCAATGGTGTGATCTTCCAGGGTGTCCCAGAAAATTTGCAAAATAAATCGATCGGGGCTTTCAATGCCTTTGTTGACCTTGGCACCCTGAAAGCCCTTGGCCCCAGAGATGACGGTTTGAAGACCGCGCGCAATAGCCTCTTCAAACTCAGCTTGCTGGCCGGGCTTGATGCGAATGTCTGCAAGTTCAAGAATCATGGTGGTCCTCGTTTTTAAAAATGAAGTTTTGAAATTAAGTTCGGCGCTGTTTGGCAACCCACAACACAAGCGCCACAAAAGCCAAGCTCACAATGCTCAAGGCAAAACTGCCGGCGGCCCAAAAAGTACTGACCTCTGGGCGACTTTTCAAGGGGCCCAAACCATGATACGCCCAAACATATGCGCCCCAAAGACCAACGCCCCACAACATGACGCTGTAAATGATCAAAGGCAGAAGGGTCATTTTGTAACACCGCAATATAAACACACACACGGCTTGAAATGCGTCAACCAAATGATGAAGCGCAACCCATCCCAGCACAGAAGCCGCAGCCAGGATGACCGCCGTATCGGTTGAGAATAAGCTGGCTAACGCATCCTTGCCAATAGCCAACGCGCTGCTGAGTGTCAAGGCCAGTGCCAAAGTTAACTTCAGCCCCGTGTGGGCGGCATCTTCTGCATGACGCGGTTCGTTGGCCCCAATCCAAAAGCCAACCCGTGCACTGCAAGCGATGCCAAGCGCCAATGGCACCATGTACAACAGAGTGGCAATGCTCGTTGCAATTTGGTGGCTGGCTGATGCCACGACACCTTGTCTAGATATGAACAAGGCCATCATGGTGAAGGAAGTGACTTCCACCATCAAAGACAATGCAGCAGGAATTCCCAAGTGCAAAAAAGCGCGGATCATTTTCCAGTTAGGTGCTTCCAAGGGCTTCCATATTTTGAATTCTTGGTAAACCTTTTGGCAGCGCAAAAAATAAAGGCCCATGAGCATGAGCCATGTGTTTACCACCAAAGTTGCCCAGGCACAGCCCACAAGGCCTTGCGCCTCCAAACCCAAGCCGCCAAAAGTGAACCAAATTGAAAGAGGAATTTTGATGCCCAAAGATACAATTTGAAGTGCTGTGACCCAGAACGGCATACCCAGGCTCTGGTTCAGTGTTGAATACATTCGAAATAGCAGCGAAGGGCCTACCGCAATGGCCAAAACCTGCAGGTAAGCTCGAACATCATTTTGTAAAACTTCAGGCACGCCAGTGACATTCAGCCATGGATCAGGAAAGAGCAGGGCCAGGGTACCCAAGGCAATGACAAATAGACACAAGTACAAGGCCTGCCGCACCGATTGACCCAACGCCACATGAGACCCAGCGCCGCGAAGCTCTGCCCAGACCGGAAGCAGCGCGGTGATCAAGCCATTCAAGGCCACATAGATGCTGACGTAAATGGCGGAGCCCACCGATAAAGCCGCGAGTGCAGAGGCGTCGTAGCGACCTGCAATGAAGGTGTCGGCAACACCAAAAGCCATCACAGCCAGTTGCCCCACTAAAACCGTACCGGCGTGACGAAGGATGGTGGGCGCTTCAAACATGCCGCAACTCGCGCTCAGGGTTTGGCAGTGATAGAGATCGACAGGGCTCTGAACAAGACGATGTCTTCGTTGTTGTCTGAGGGGCGACGCACTGTGGCGTGTTGTGTCCAGGCGCTGGCATCAACCTCTTGGGTGAATGCCGCAAGGGCTTGTGTGTCGACAATGAGCCAAGCACATTGGCTTGCATTTGAAGCTGTGCTTTCAGCTCGGGTTGCAACAGGAAGCAGTTTGAGATTGCCATGAAATTGAAAAGCTGCGCCTTGCGCCTTGGTCAATCCAAAGTAATGAACACAGTCTGTCGCGCCCATCATGCTGCGAACTTTGTTAACAAGGGGGGCATAGCTTCTGCCGAAATCTAGCAAAGGCAACCAAAGCGTCATGACCAAAAGCCAACACAAGATGGCACCACTGGCAGGCAGCACCATGCTCTTCCACAGTGCCGAGCGATGTCTACCGGCGCGCCATCTGACAAGGCCAGCCCAGGCCAGTGTTGCCAAGCTTGCCAAGATGAATGCAGTGAGGGAGAACTGAAGCACAAAACCTGGCGCAAGTCGTGCCACATTGATGGCAGGCTGAGCAGGAAAACCTGTTTGCATTGACAGCCAGACAGTCCAAATGATGAGTGCACCCACGCTGAAAAAGAGCAAGGTAAACCAATCAATGAAAGCACTGAGGCTGCGTTTCAAAGTGGGCAAAGCAAATGCGGCCAGCGTGGCCAATGCAGGCAAACTGATGAGCAGCGCACGATCACTTAAGCCGGACATCCATGTGGTGGCAATGCCCACAAGCATGAACCAAAGAGGCAGCGACAAATGGGGATTGGCTGAAATACTTTTGAGTTGATAGCGCCAACGCCAAAGCGTCCAAAGCGCCAAGGGCCAAGCAGGCCAAGTGAACCACAAAAGCAAACGGGCCATGGCCTGGATTTCAAACAAATGAGACGAGGCAACCCGCCAACGCCACAAGTCCAAGCCACTGGTGATCGCGGCGGTAGCAAGGCAGAAGATCAAGACCCAAGCAACATCGACTTTTCTAACGCGCAGAGATTGCGGCTGGCCCGTATCCAACGCGATGACCATGGCGCCGCCTGCCCCCAAAATCATCGCCAAAGCAGGTGCGCCTGAAAGAGCCAAGCCCATGATGGCGAGGACCGCGCAAAACAGCGATGTCATTCTTTTGCGAGCCAAGTTGGCCAACGCAAAAAAGAGAAGCGCAGAAAAAGAAAGTTGTGCGAGTGCGGGGGTGGCCTCGTGAGAAAGTCTGGCCAAGCCCAAGCAGGCAAGCAAGGCAAGCAAACCACCATCGGCAATAGCCCGCGCATAGTCTGCAGGTTTGGCTTCGCCGCCAAAGGCAAAGCTCACGGGTTGAGCCGCCGGTGTTCGTGCAAGGGCGTAAACCGCGTACCAAGTGGCAGCCAGTGTGAGGCCCAACAAGGCAATAAAGGGCAATTGAGCGGCAGTGTCGAGAGGCAGGCCCTTGGGCGCCAATTGAATGGCCCATGCACCTAGCCAATAAGGCAAAAGTGCCGCACCGCTGTCTGTTTGCCCAAGCAGTGTTGGCTTTAACCAAGCCACATGGTCTGAGCCGAACGATTGCGCTAAATTGAACATGAAGCCAAAGGCTTCCATGTCATCGGCTTTCCAAGGCGTGCGGCCCATAAAGCCAGGTAAAACATAAGCCAAGCAAAGCGCCCAGACAATCCAGCGCGGCAAACGCCTGACGGCACTTTGCGCCACGATGGCCGGGTTGGCAGAGGTATCTGATGGGTAGGAATTCACAATTCAGACAATAGCAGAGTCAGGTTCAAATTCACAAGTGTGGGCTGAGGCAAAAAACAAGGGCAGGCCGGTTGCCCGGACTGCCCTTCGATGGTCACGAAGTGACGCGATGGGAAGATTACTTGGTAATGGACGTTTTGCCAAAACGGTTGCGGAACCTCTCAACGCGACCACCCATGTTGTCCACAGATTTTTGGGTACCTGTGTAGAAGGGGTGTGATTCGCTGGATGTATCGAGTTTGAACAAAGGCAGCTCGCGGCCGTCGTCCATTTTCACCATCTCTTTGGCATTGACGCAAGAACGTGTGACGAACTTGAAGCCGTTAGACAAGTCCAAGAAGCAAACTTCTCGGTAGTTGGGGTGAATGCCTTCTTTCATGATCTATTCCTTGGGTTCAGATGCGACAGCCGCCCTCGGACCATCCGGGGTACTTTTCGCTAAGCACGAGATTATGGCATGAAATCAATGACTTGCAAGCCACATGAGGGTGGGGATAAGCGACTTTTAGCCGCCTCGACGCATCATGTCGAAGAATTCGACGTTGCTCTTCGTGGCTTTCATGCTTTTGAGAACCATTTCCATGGCCTCAATTTCGTCCATGTTGTACATGAACTGGCGCAAGATGCGGGTTTTTTGCAGCACTTCAGGCTGGAGCAACAATTCTTCGCGGCGTGTACCGCTGCGGTTCAAGTTGATGGCCGGGAACACGCGTTTTTCGTACAAGCGGCGTTCCAGATGGATCTCGCAATTGCCAGTCCCTTTGAATTCCTCAAAGATCACCTCGTCCATGCGGCTGCCGGTATCGACCAGCGCTGTGGCAATGATGGTCAGGCTGCCGCCTTCTTCGACATTGCGAGCAGCACCAAAGAAACGCTTGGGCCGTTGCAAGGCATTTGCATCAACACCACCTGTCAAGACCTTGCCAG
>ENA-UPXF01000562-UPXF01000562.1-marine-metagenome-genome-assembly--contig:-NODE-562-length-15102-cov-9.855719_pt1 | contig 15102 bp, 3 predicted proteins | sample MGYA00238177_ERZ767431 | MGnify/ENA primary metagenome ERZ767431 (study PRJEB28953, sample SAMN06266262) | marine metagenome | isolation source: Columbia River Estuary | place: USA:Columbia River Estuary... | reverse complement strand
ATTAGAGTCTAAATTTGTAATTTCTCTAACCTCTTCTTCGTTATTAATAGAGGGGTGGGGGGGTCACTTGGATAACCATAAACTCCATTTTCCCCCCTGAATTCCTTCAGGATGTCTAGGCTGACTAGGCGTGTTTTACCCTTTTCATAAACCGCCATTATCTCTGCTAGGGCGGGGGCGATTAATCTTACAATCTGGTACGGGCCCGCCCAGTACGACCTCAGCTTGTCACAGGATCCAGGAATTATTTTTGGATCAAAACACCAGACCCAGGTTCCAGCTGTGAACTTAGATATCAACGGTTTATAATACTGTGCATTCCTTCTCACGGCATTTTGTTGCATCTCTCTCATCCCTGAGTACGCCTGAATGAACCTGTCTTGCATCGTTTCTGTCCATTCTGACATTTCCATCTCCGGAGTAGGTTTAGGTACAGGATATATCCAATGTACAGGTACAGTAGCCTCTCTTCCAAACGTTGCATAAAATGGAGTCTGTCTGGTACTGGAGTGTACCGTGGTGTTATAAGCGAGGCACGCTGCTTTCACTCCCAGATCCCATTCCTCCTGCATATGGGGGCCCATGGCCCTCAGAATGCTCACTATAGTCCTGTGCCATCGCTCGATTATATTCGACGAAGGATTGTATGGAGGGGTTTTCGTATGTAAGATCTTCAATTCTAGAAATAATTCTTGCCATAGTTGATTCACGAACTCCCTCCCATTATCTGAATGGATTTGGTTAGGTAACCCGAATGTACTAAAATGTTCACGGATCAGCACTCGCGCCACAGTTCCAGCCTCCTTATTGCAAATTGGATAAGCACTCGCGAATCTCGTGAACCCGTCCTGAACTGTTAACAGATAACGGTTCTTTCTCACTGTTTCTGATAACGTCACTAAGTCTATAAACACTTTCTCTCCTACATTTCCCACTGTGCTTGGTACGTGTGGACCCATTTTATTCTTGACACTCCTCTCTTTTGTCAAACATACATTACAATTATTTACTAAGGTACGGATCTTGTCACGTGCGGAAACCACAAAGAACGTTCTCTGGAATTTATCTAACGTTCCGTTAACTCCTCTGTGTCCAGCCATAATCCCTTCATGACATATCTGGAATGTTTCTTTCAATTTCACTTCTGGCACACAAATCCTCAGCGCATCATATGGTTTCGTTGGATCAGTGTGTCTGTTATAACATAAAACGCCATTATGAATTACGAATAACACAGGGTTGAATAATTGTCTCAGAGTTAACACCTCCTGTACTTTACCCCGCACTTCAGATAACTTAGGCACTTCTCCCTCTATCACCCATTTTATCACTTCCTTCCAAACCTCGTCTACTTCCTGTAACTTGCGCAGTTCATTACCTTCTACGATTTCATGCCTAGTTTCTGTACTCATGCTATGTACAGCTGCAGGATAACTGTTTAAACTGCATAACATCCTCATCTCCTTGGCTACTTCCGCTGGATCCCGATCCATATCTGTTGCGAATTTGATCTTGAGTTCTCCCACTTCATTTTCGGCTTGGTACTCTTCGTTCTCGGCTTGGGTAGGTTCATCCAGATGGGTTGCTCTGGATAATGCATCTGCATTGATGTTTTCCACGCCCTTCTTATGGATCACTATGAAATTATACTGTGCTAATTCTGCAAACCAGTGTTGAAAAATACTCTCCTGTGGTTTCATACTCACAATGTATTTCAGACTGGAGGCATCAGTATATACTAAAAAGGGGGGCCGGTACTGCAATATATGCTTCCATCTGGCCATACTCTTGACCAGTGCTAATAATTCCCCTTTCATGGATGGATAATGTTTCTCATAGGTATTACATTTTCTCCCAAAACATCCAATAAACCGCTCGACACCCTCCTGTTTTTGCGACAGTACTCCAGCAATATTCTGAGCAGACCAATCTGTGGTTAGAATAAAAGGTTCTGCAGAATCAAAATCTGGATATGCTTGGATCTTGCCTGCAGTAAATTCTTTCTTCAGTTCTACAAAATCTTTCTCCATATCTTCCGTCCATACGAATTTATCAGCCTTCTTCATAGTATTCATCCTGTTGGTCAAAGCCGAGTACCTAGGAATGAATCCTCGATAATATCCCGCAAACCCCAAGAATGAGGACATTTCTCTGCAACTAGAGGGGCGTGGCCAGTTTTGAATATCTTTGACATATTTCTCAATCATCTCTACTCCCTGTTTACTCACTTTGTGTCCCAAATATTCTACTTCCGATTGAAAAATCTTGGTTTTACTAGGTTGTATCTTGATGCCTGCCTTAGTATGAGCGTGTACTATCTTCCTCAAGTGTTCCAGGTGTTCCCACGAGTCCATTGAGTACACTAAAATATCATCTAGGTATGATAACCAGTACTCTGCAGGCAAATGTGCCAGTGCCATGTCTAACATCCTGCTGTACACACTTCCTGCATTAGACAAGCCGAAAGGCATACGTATGTACCGAAAAGTACCAAATGGACTGATAAATGCAGTACAATCTCTACTCTCTTCTGCTATTTGGACACAATGATAAGCTCCACAGGCATCCAGAGACGTAAAAATCTTAGCCCCTTTCAATTTCTGCAAGTTTTCTTGAATATTCGTCAGTGGATAAGCGTCCTTAATAGTTGCAGCATTTAAAAGCCTTAGGTCCGTCACCCATCTCGTCCTTCCGTCCTTCTTCTTAACCGGAACTAATGGTGAAGCCCAAGGACTTGTAGCCGGTTCTATCACTCCTTGCTCTAGCCATTCATCTAACTGTTCTTTTAAATTAGCTCTTTGGTCGGGGTTCAACGGCCTCACTTTGGATCTTTTAGGTATCGTCCCTGCTTCCAACTCAATCTTCAACTCTAGCAAGTCTGTCTTCCCATAATGATTCGGATGTAACGCCAGAGCCGAAAAGTTCTCTAAAAACATCTTAACTACTTCTTCTTTCAACTTCTCATCCTTGTTCAGTATCTCGTTCTCATCTATTTTGAAACTTTCTCGTATAAACTTCTTCTTATCTTCCTCTGTTTTATATTTGGACTCGAACAAGTTATTAACACTTCCTCCTCTAACTTCCGGTTCGTCCCTTCCCCTCAACTCCTCTTTGAGCCATACTTCCTTATCAATGTATAAACTGTGCACAGTCCCCACTCTCTGCCCTATACACAGCTCTACTTCTTCCTCTGCATGATTTTCTACATATACTGCTTGTACTTCTCCTGCCAAGTTATACGCACTCTCCGGAAGTACTAACCTTTTCCCTGCATCTTGTTCCTCAGGTTGCAAAGATTCTACGAATCCCTCTCCTTTCCATCCATTTTCTATTCGCACCTTCACTAGTTTAGCACTGCCAGCAGGTATACGTACTTTCTCTCCTGCCCATAACTTCCTCTCCGTTATTTCCGGTATATGGTGTACCGTCTCGTTTTTATCTGCCTTCCAACACGCCGGGATAATCTGAATATATTTCTTCCCTTCCTTATCTATCCTTTTCCCCCTGTTAAAGAAAGGGAACGGGGACCCTGTCCCGTTACAGAGTCGGGTCAACCTTTCCTGTCCCCCACTTCCGGTCACTAACTTCGCTTCCTGTTCTACACATGAAATTGACACTTCCTGTTGCATTAGAAATTCCATGCCCAAATTCACTGCATGATTTAATCCTTCTATCACTATTGGTTCCACTTCAAACACTTTATCTAATCCGTCTAGGTAAAACTTGAACTTTTCTCCTTTCCCCATCACTTTCAGCCCTTTTCCTCCTTTCTCTGCGGTACCCACTCTGGCATTACTTTTTGTTGACATTTTTCCCCCTATCATCTCCCAAAATTCACGTGAAACCAAGGTACCTTTCACTAAATTCCCTGTATCCACCAAGGCTAATCCATAAACGTCACGCTTATACAATTTGTATTTTACATATGAAGTCTTAAGGTCGTCTCTGCTTAACTTATGCATATTGTTCAAGTTCATAATTAGGTTTTCTTCCCAATCAATTTCACTCTCCCCTAACCTTACTTGGGGTTTTAAACTCCCCTCTCTCTCTGGATCAAATTTCCGGACATTACAATGGTTTAAAATGTTTATTAATTCAGAATTACACTTATTGTTTATTAACTCAGAATTCACATAATCAATTTTATTCATTGTTGGGGTCTCCAGCTGTCCGCCGTTGGAGCCCTTTAGTGAAAAACCGCATCTGGGACGATCTGCTTGATTATCTCCTGCATGGCTTCCATACTCTTGCGCATATCCGCCATCTGTCCGCCTCCGCCATTTCCGCCGTTCCATCCGCCGTAGTTCCTCCTCTCTCCGCCTTGGTTCTGCCTCTCTCCTCTACATTCTCTCGAAATATGACCCGGTTTCCCACAGTTGTAGCACGATATGGGTTTCCTGTTTCCCGTCCCGGGTTTCCTATCTGGGTTTTTCTTTTTCCAGTCTGAGAAACTTCTGCAATCTTTCTTCTGGTGTCCTGGTTTCTTGCACCAGAAACAATTATCTCCTTGCAAAGCATTTATCCCTCCTGTTTCTTCATCTTCCGACTCGTCCAGTACTAGTCCAGGCATCTCGTTGACTTCCATTGGCACTTGTCCGGTTTTTAGCATCATGTCTCTTTCCTTATTGTGATCTTCACTCTCGAAACTATATGTACTCCTCAGCCCAGACAGATCTTGTGCTGGTGCCCTAGGGTCTGTGTTGTACGTCCTGAGATTCACCAATTGATGGTCTAACACTGCCTTGATCTCGCTTTCATGTTGTATCACTTTTGGCATGAACATTAGACATGTTTTCCTCAGCTCAGCGTTGTACAGTCCTAGGATCATAGCTGTCTTGAACTCGACTAAACTTCTCCTTGCAGGGGCGTATGCCTGAATCCACAATCTCATCTTGTCTGTGTAGTATTTCCGTGGATCTTCGTTCCTCCCTTGTTTCCTCGTCATGTATTCTTGTTTTCTTCCTTCTTCGTCCTTCTCTTGTGAGAACTTTTTCAGCAGCTCTGCAAAGAACTCGCCTATTTCAAAATGCTCGAACGCTGCTCCTGGTGGTTGCAATAACACAATCTCTTGCCTGGCAGGGCCTGTAATACATCCCAATAACATTTTCTTGATAGCTTCATTTGGGATAGATTCCCAATCATGTGCTGAAAGGTGTTCCTCCAGGCTCTCGCACCAACTGAACACTTTTCCCGGTTTCCCGTCATACTTAGGAGCTTCCTTCCTAAAACAAAGTATCCTCTTCCTGATACTTGCTCCGGTCTTACTTATCTCTGCCAGTGTATTACTGCCCAGTTTTCCTTCTGCAACCTGTCGTTGCAAATCTTGGAGATAAAACTGCTCTCCGTCCGTCTTCTTTTCTTCTTCCAACATAGCCTGTACTCTGCTGATAGGGTCGTGTATCTCCGGTTCCACGTTATTTTCCCAGGTCTGAGCGAATTCTCTTCCTTTATCTTTCGCCTCTATATCTCTCCTCCAAGCCGCATTCTTCGCGTTCTCCATTTCCAATTGCTCCATTCTCCGTAAGATGGCCTCCATGGGGTCGCCTCCTACTGCCATCTCTGTATTCACTTTTGGTTCTGTAACTCTAACTTCCTGGTTTTCACTTTCCAGGGTTTCTCTTAGGACTCCGTTAATCCACGTCCTCACTGTCCTATGCCTTGTTGGAGTTTTTGGCATTTATTACACGGTTCTTTTAATCCCACCGCTGCCACCAATTAATGTAATAAATGGTTAAGAAAACTCCCTTGGGTGTAACTACCCAAAACAGACCGCTGCGGGTCAACTCTATCCTTTCTCTCTAACTGTAAAGTACAAAGGATACCACTCAACTGATGTTTATTCAACTAAGCGATATAATCTGAGCTGACCGGTACGAGCAGCTCAATAATGTCATATTATTACGGTACATTTTACTACAATTACAAGGGGGGGGGGTTGCTGGAATCTTGGGTTGAATATCCCAATGATTCCAGTACTTTCACTTTAACTTAAACTTGTGCAACCTCATTTTCGAGCAGAGGCTCTAGCCTCATGGCCTCGACCCTACGAGGTCTACTCCTGCTCCTCATACGGGACCAGTCCAATGTGATCCGGTGAATCAATGCTGCCAGGGCTACTGTAGACCCATATAGAACTGCAGCAACTACAAACGATATCAAGACGGCCAGGTACTCCAGGACTAACCCTGTCAACATCAGGTCCTTGATTACAGTTAATTCCGCGCTAACCCACCCGAAAGGGTCTAGTTTATGAAGAATACCAGCTCCCTGTTCTTCCGCGGCATGGACGAGTCCCTGCATGTTGTAGCTCGTCCCTACTAACTCCGCAGCACTCTCACAATTCTCTACTACACAGGCTCCATTCAGCAGGCGTTGAGAGCTGCTACGCATGAATGCAGGAAACGATGAATATTCTTCCCATCCCAGCAACTCGGATTCAGTGTACAGCACAGAACCGGCGCTCGTCCCCTCTTCCAACTTGGGCTTCATACATCTGGCTGGTAACACTAGCCTGCGCATGGCGCTTGGCGCCCCCCAATCATATGTGCTGAGGAAATGTGGAGACTCCTCATACTCCTTGTCTGGGACTCCATTCACATTCTTTGTAATCAGTAACAGATATAACAACCACAGTATCTTATAACTCCCTCTTTGCTGTACTCGTTTCAACTGTACTCCGCCTGTAGTTTTCAGTTGATCTTCCGCCGCTGTAAGTCCAGCGCTGTTTTGCCTTTTCTTTGCGCTGATTGGCCCGCGCGGGACTTCTCTTACCGCTTCTTCCCGGCTCTCGTCTCTGATTGGCCCACCACCTTCTCCCTCTAGCTCTGTGATTGGTCCGTACGCCCTCACACCTGTACATTTCTTACACAGATGGTTTAAAGTTTCCTTACATCTTTTCTGTAAAACGCCTTCTTCTTCAGAATCTTGATCATCTGATAACTCTTCGTAAATAACTCTGGGCAGTTCTCTTCGGTTTCTCTTGACTGCTTCTCTACGTCTCCATTTTCCCCCTTTCTGTTCCTCATCCATTTGTCTTTTATTCCTGCCAGCTGTCTCTTTTTCCGCGTCTTCTACGTCTACAGCTGTCTCTTCCTCACTGTTTTCCATCTCAGTTTCTGTTGCAGCTGCTTCCTCTCCACTGTTATCCATATCTATTTCTGATCTTGTTATTTTTACATCTCCAGGTTCATTGTATTCCTCTAGCTCAGGTTGACCGGTCTCCCCCCCGTCGTTATTATCCATTATCCTCCCATTTCCAGGTTCTATCTCTTCAGCATCTCCCTCTTCTACCTCTCCCCCTCCCACTGGTACCATCTCTATATCCAAATCTTCTAAGGTTGGTTGTAAAGGGGGGGGGGAACCCCTCCCGTCTAGACTGCACCCAGTTGACCCTTTCTCTACTGTCAGGTTTCCAGGATTGATCGTTCTTGTTCTTTTCACCCCCTCTTCCCTTTCCTTTGTGTTCCCCTGGGTATTAGAGTCTAAATTTGTAATTTCTCTAACCTCTTCTTCGTTATTAATAGAGGGGTGGGGGGGTCACTTGGATAACCATAAACTCCATTTTCCCCCCTGAATTCCTTCAGGATGTCTAGGCTGACTAGGCGTGTTTTACCCTTTTCATAAACCGCCATTATCTCTGCTAGGGCGGGGGCGATTAATCTTACAATCTGGTACGGGCCCGCCCAGTACGACCTCAGCTTGTCACAGGATCCAGGAATTATTTTTGGATCAAAACACCAGACCCAGGTTCCAGCTGTGAACTTAGATATCAACGGTTTATAATACTGTGCATTCCTTCTCACGGCATTTTGTTGCATCTCTCTCATCCCTGAGTACGCCTGAATGAACCTGTCTTGCATCGTTTCTGTCCATTCTGACATTTCCATCTCCGGAGTAGGTTTAGGTACAGGATATATCCAATGTACAGGTACAGTAGCCTCTCTTCCAAACGTTGCATAAAATGGAGTCTGTCTGGTACTGGAGTGTACCGTGGTGTTATAAGCGAGGCACGCTGCTTTCACTCCCAGATCCCATTCCTCCTGCATATGGGGGCCCATGGCCCTCAGAATGCTCACTATAGTCCTGTGCCATCGCTCGATTATATTCGACGAAGGATTGTATGGAGGGGTTTTCGTATGTAAGATCTTCAATTCTAGAAATAATTCTTGCCATAGTTGATTCACGAACTCCCTCCCATTATCTGAATGGATTTGGTTAGGTAACCCGAATGTACTAAAATGTTCACGGATCAGCACTCGCGCCACAGTTCCAGCCTCCTTATTGCAAATTGGATAAGCACTCGCGAATCTCGTGAACCCGTCCTGAACTGTTAACAGATAACGGTTCTTTCTCACTGTTTCTGATAACGTCACTAAGTCTATAAACACTTTCTCTCCTACATTTCCCACTGTGCTTGGTACGTGTGGACCCATTTTATTCTTGACACTCCTCTCTTTTGTCAAACATACATTACAATTATTTACTAAGGTACGGATCTTGTCACGTGCGGAAACCACAAAGAACGTTCTCTGGAATTTATCTAACGTTCCGTTAACTCCTCTGTGTCCAGCCATAATCCCTTCATGACATATCTGGAATGTTTCTTTCAATTTCACTTCTGGCACACAAATCCTCAGCGCATCATATGGTTTCGTTGGATCAGTGTGTCTGTTATAACATAAAACGCCATTATGAATTACGAATAACACAGGGTTGAATAATTGTCTCAGAGTTAACACCTCCTGTACTTTACCCCGCACTTCAGATAACTTAGGCACTTCTCCCTCTATCACCCATTTTATCACTTCCTTCCAAACCTCGTCTACTTCCTGTAACTTGCGCAGTTCATTACCTTCTACGATTTCATGCCTAGTTTCTGTACTCATGCTATGTACAGCTGCAGGATAACTGTTTAAACTGCATAACATCCTCATCTCCTTGGCTACTTCCGCTGGATCCCGATCCATATCTGTTGCGAATTTGATCTTGAGTTCTCCCACTTCATTTTCGGCTTGGTACTCTTCGTTCTCGGCTTGGGTAGGTTCATCCAGATGGGTTGCTCTGGATAATGCATCTGCATTGATGTTTTCCACGCCCTTCTTATGGATCACTATGAAATTATACTGTGCTAATTCTGCAAACCAGTGTTGAAAAATACTCTCCTGTGGTTTCATACTCACAATGTATTTCAGACTGGAGGCATCAGTATATACTAAAAAGGGGGGCCGGTACTGCAATATATGCTTCCATCTGGCCATACTCTTGACCAGTGCTAATAATTCCCCTTTCATGGATGGATAATGTTTCTCATAGGTATTACATTTTCTCCCAAAACATCCAATAAACCGCTCGACACCCTCCTGTTTTTGCGACAGTACTCCAGCAATATTCTGAGCAGACCAATCTGTGGTTAGAATAAAAGGTTCTGCAGAATCAAAATCTGGATATGCTTGGATCTTGCCTGCAGTAAATTCTTTCTTCAGTTCTACAAAATCTTTCTCCATATCTTCCGTCCATACGAATTTATCAGCCTTCTTCATAGTATTCATCCTGTTGGTCAAAGCCGAGTACCTAGGAATGAATCCTCGATAATATCCCGCAAACCCCAAGAATGAGGACATTTCTCTGCAACTAGAGGGGCGTGGCCAGTTTTGAATATCTTTGACATATTTCTCAATCATCTCTACTCCCTGTTTACTCACTTTGTGTCCCAAATATTCTACTTCCGATTGAAAAATCTTGGTTTTACTAGGTTGTATCTTGATGCCTGCCTTAGTATGAGCGTGTACTATCTTCCTCAAGTGTTCCAGGTGTTCCCACGAGTCCATTGAGTACACTAAAATATCATCTAGGTATGATAACCAGTACTCTGCAGGCAAATGTGCCAGTGCCATGTCTAACATCCTGCTGTACACACTTCCTGCATTAGACAAGCCGAAAGGCATACGTATGTACCGAAAAGTACCAAATGGACTGATAAATGCAGTACAATCTCTACTCTCTTCTGCTATTTGGACACAATGATAAGCTCCACAGGCATCCAGAGACGTAAAAATCTTAGCCCCTTTCAATTTCTGCAAGTTTTCTTGAATATTCGTCAGTGGATAAGCGTCCTTAATAGTTGCAGCATTTAAAAGCCTTAGGTCCGTCACCCATCTCGTCCTTCCGTCCTTCTTCTTAACCGGAACTAATGGTGAAGCCCAAGGACTTGTAGCCGGTTCTATCACTCCTTGCTCTAGCCATTCATCTAACTGTTCTTTTAAATTAGCTCTTTGGTCGGGGTTCAACGGCCTCACTTTGGATCTTTTAGGTATCGTCCCTGCTTCCAACTCAATCTTCAACTCTAGCAAGTCTGTCTTCCCATAATGATTCGGATGTAACGCCAGAGCCGAAAAGTTCTCTAAAAACATCTTAACTACTTCTTCTTTCAACTTCTCATCCTTGTTCAGTATCTCGTTCTCATCTATTTTGAAACTTTCTCGTATAAACTTCTTCTTATCTTCCTCTGTTTTATATTTGGACTCGAACAAGTTATTAACACTTCCTCCTCTAACTTCCGGTTCGTCCCTTCCCCTCAACTCCTCTTTGAGCCATACTTCCTTATCAATGTATAAACTGTGCACAGTCCCCACTCTCTGCCCTATACACAGCTCTACTTCTTCCTCTGCATGATTTTCTACATATACTGCTTGTACTTCTCCTGCCAAGTTATACGCACTCTCCGGAAGTACTAACCTTTTCCCTGCATCTTGTTCCTCAGGTTGCAAAGATTCTACGAATCCCTCTCCTTTCCATCCATTTTCTATTCGCACCTTCACTAGTTTAGCACTGCCAGCAGGTATACGTACTTTCTCTCCTGCCCATAACTTCCTCTCCGTTATTTCCGGTATATGGTGTACCGTCTCGTTTTTATCTGCCTTCCAACACGCCGGGATAATCTGAATATATTTCTTCCCTTCCTTATCTATCCTTTTCCCCCTGTTAAAGAAAGGGAACGGGGACCCTGTCCCGTTACAGAGTCGGGTCAACCTTTCCTGTCCCCCACTTCCGGTCACTAACTTCGCTTCCTGTTCTACACATGAAATTGACACTTCCTGTTGCATTAGAAATTCCATGCCCAAATTCACTGCATGATTTAATCCTTCTATCACTATTGGTTCCACTTCAAACACTTTATCTAATCCGTCTAGGTAAAACTTGAACTTTTCTCCTTTCCCCATCACTTTCAGCCCTTTTCCTCCTTTCTCTGCGGTACCCACTCTGGCATTACTTTTTGTTGACATTTTTCCCCCTATCATCTCCCAAAATTCACGTGAAACCAAGGTACCTTTCACTAAATTCCCTGTATCCACCAAGGCTAATCCATAAACGTCACGCTTATACAATTTGTATTTTACATATGAAGTCTTAAGGTCGTCTCTGCTTAACTTATGCATATTGTTCAAGTTCATAATTAGGTTTTCTTCCCAATCAATTTCACTCTCCCCTAACCTTACTTGGGGTTTTAAACTCCCCTCTCTCTCTGGATCAAATTTCCGGACATTACAATGGTTTAAAATGTTTATTAATTCAGAATTACACTTATTGTTTATTAACTCAGAATTCACATAATCAATTTTATTCATTGTTGGGGTCTCCAGCTGTCCGCCGTTGGAGCCCTTTAGTGAAAAACCGCATCTGGGACGATCTGCTTGATTATCTCCTGCATGGCTTCCATACTCTTGCGCATATCCGCCATCTGTCCGCCTCCGCCATTTCCGCCGTTCCATCCGCCGTAGTTCCTCCTCTCTCCGCCTTGGTTCTGCCTCTCTCCTCTACATTCTCTCGAAATATGACCCGGTTTCCCACAGTTGTAGCACGATATGGGTTTCCTGTTTCCCGTCCCGGGTTTCCTATCTGGGTTTTTCTTTTTCCAGTCTGAGAAACTTCTGCAATCTTTCTTCTGGTGTCCTGGTTTCTTGCACCAGAAACAATTATCTCCTTGCAAAGCATTTATCCCTCCTGTTTCTTCATCTTCCGACTCGTCCAGTACTAGTCCAGGCATCTCGTTGACTTCCATTGGCACTTGTCCGGTTTTTAGCATCATGTCTCTTTCCTTATTGTGATCTTCACTCTCGAAACTATATGTACTCCTCAGCCCAGACAGATCTTGTGCTGGTGCCCTAGGGTCTGTGTTGTACGTCCTGAGATTCACCAATTGATGGTCTAACACTGCCTTGATCTCGCTTTCATGTTGTATCACTTTTGGCATGAACATTAGACATGTTTTCCTCAGCTCAGCGTTGTACAGTCCTAGGATCATAGCTGTCTTGAACTCGACTAAACTTCTCCTTGCAGGGGCGTATGCCTGAATCCACAATCTCATCTTGTCTGTGTAGTATTTCCGTGGATCTTCGTTCCTCCCTTGTTTCCTCGTCATGTATTCTTGTTTTCTTCCTTCTTCGTCCTTCTCTTGTGAGAACTTTTTCAGCAGCTCTGCAAAGAACTCGCCTATTTCAAAATGCTCGAACGCTGCTCCTGGTGGTTGCAATAACACAATCTCTTGCCTGGCAGGGCCTGTAATACATCCCAATAACATTTTCTTGATAGCTTCATTTGGGATAGATTCCCAATCATGTGCTGAAAGGTGTTCCTCCAGGCTCTCGCACCAACTGAACACTTTTCCCGGTTTCCCGTCATACTTAGGAGCTTCCTTCCTAAAACAAAGTATCCTCTTCCTGATACTTGCTCCGGTCTTACTTATCTCTGCCAGTGTATTACTGCCCAGTTTTCCTTCTGCAACCTGTCGTTGCAAATCTTGGAGATAAAACTGCTCTCCGTCCGTCTTCTTTTCTTCTTCCAACATAGCCTGTACTCTGCTGATAGGGTCGTGTATCTCCGGTTCCACGTTATTTTCCCAGGTCTGAGCGAATTCTCTTCCTTTATCTTTCGCCTCTATATCTCTCCTCCAAGCCGCATTCTTCGCGTTCTCCATTTCCAATTGCTCCATTCTCCGTAAGATGGCCTCCATGGGGTCGCCTCCTACTGCCATCTCTGTATTCACTTTTGGTTCTGTAACTCTAACTTCCTGGTTTTCACTTTCCAGGGTTTCTCTTAGGACTCCGTTAATCCACGTCCTCACTGTCCTATGCCTTGTTGGAGTTTTTGGCATTTATTACACGGTTCTTTTAATCCCACCGCTGCCACCAATTAATGTAATAAATGGTTAAGAAAACTCCCTTGGGTGTAACTACCCAAAACAGACCGCTGCGGGTCAACTCTATCCTTTCTCTCTAACTGTAAAGTACAAAGGATACCACTCAACTGATGTTTATTCAACTAAGCGATATAATCTGAGCTGACCGGTACGAGCAGCTCAATAATGTCATATTATTACGGTACATTTTACTACAATTACAAGGGGGGGGGGTTGCTGGAATCTTGGGTTGAATATCCCAATGATTCCAGTACTTTCACTTTAACTTAAACTTGTGCAACCTCATTTTCGAGCAGAGGCTCTAGCCTCATGGCCTCGACCCTACGAGGTCTACTCCTGCTCCTCATACGGGACCAGTCCAATGTGATCCGGTGAATCAATGCTGCCAGGGCTACTGTAGACCCATATAGAACTGCAGCAACTACAAACGATATCAAGACGGCCAGGTACTCCAGGACTAACCCTGTCAACATCAGGTCCTTGATTACAGTTAATTCCGCGCTAACCCACCCGAAAGGGTCTAGTTTATGAAGAATACCAGCTCCCTGTTCTTCCGCGGCATGGACGAGTCCCTGCATGTTGTAGCTCGTCCCTACTAACTCCGCAGCACTCTCACAATTCTCTACTACACAGGCTCCATTCAGCAGGCGTTGAGAGCTGCTACGCATGAATGCAGGAAACGATGAATATTCTTCCCATCCCAGCAACTCGGATTCAGTGTACAGTGTTGTTATGGCGTCGTCCTCCCCAGCATCCTCATGTCCTTCATCTTCCAATAGATCCTCCGGTCGTTCGATCTGCAGGACCTTGCGACTGACCGATACCCAGATTCCATCAGTCGTCTCAACTATATTCTCAAAATGTCTGGTACAGGGGGTGATCTCATGATGCTTGGATAAGACGAGGCTGTCCATATCCATGAATTTCAGTTCCCCTCGGACCACTACTGGCACCGTCTTTGAGCAATAGGACACTTCTGCAATGGGGACGTCTATCATGTTACACCTGTATTCGTGGACAAGTCGTCCGTTACGTTTCACAAACAGCCCGGGACTATTTTTCACAGGATGTTGGTGATCCCTGTCTTTCCCGATCCTTAGCCATTTCTCGCAATTACCCAATGTATGACTGAGATGCATGCTCTTGATTTTCTCTCGGAAATGATGACTGAGGTATTGCAGGGAGGGTAATAAATCTTGAGATTCGTGCACGTTCCTCGCAGTTACCATTTTTAACAAGTGGGTCTGTGGATCCAGGGAGACGAAAAGCCCGGGGATTGTCGTCGCATACATAGATATTGGAGGGCATCCTCTGTCGAAAACCTTTCTCGGGATCGTCAAGTTGAACAGTAGAGCTAGGCGCCGATCCATCACGATCTGTTCTCCATCATGTTGCAACTGCAAATGTCGAATCACGGTGTAAGGACAATAATTATCATTCCTCACATAGTAATACGCTATTCCATTCACTATACAACCTCTCTGGAGCAAGTCACATGTAGAGGGTAAAGAGATTTCACTAAATTTAGCTGATATGAGTCCGTCTGAATCTGATAAAAAGGACTCTTCTTTCACTGAAAAACGTATCTGAGTAAGTACAAGGCTGTACTCAGCAACCTGTGCATTGTGAATGCGTACAGGGATCCCGGTACAGTAGGTATTGGAGGACTCTACCGTGATGCTACCATCCTGGATGAAGCTATACACAAGCTCACTGTTGAGCTCCACGTCCAGTTCCTTCCCGTCCGGTGCCAGGTACTTCTTCGTGATGTAAGCTCGTTCACACTCCTCACTAGACACAGAAAACGTTATTTCCACCTCCGGGACTTCTTGAAACTTCCAGTGCGAGTACGCTCTTCGGTTTCTCTTGACTGCTTCTCTACGTCTCCATTTTCCCCCTTTCTGTTC
>ENA-UPXF01000548-UPXF01000548.1-marine-metagenome-genome-assembly--contig:-NODE-548-length-15428-cov-6.190139_pt1 | contig 15428 bp, 12 predicted proteins | sample MGYA00238177_ERZ767431 | MGnify/ENA primary metagenome ERZ767431 (study PRJEB28953, sample SAMN06266262) | marine metagenome | isolation source: Columbia River Estuary | place: USA:Columbia River Estuary... | reverse complement strand
TTAATTAAAAATATTGTTATTTTATATTTTGAATATTATAAGAAATTATCTTGAAAGAATTTAAAGTTAAAGTTTATCCATCAAAAGTAAATTTACCAAAAGAAGATCAGCTTGCTTATAGAATTGCTAAAGTTGCAAGTGACAATTCAGCTATAGATGAAAAAGCAGCTGATATGGTGATTAATAGAATTATTGATAATGCATCTGTTGCTATAGCATCTTTTTCAAGACAACCAGTTACAACTGCTAGAGAAATGGCATTGGCTCATCCAAGAGTAAACGGAGCAACAGTTTTTGGAATTGATTCATCTAAAAAATTTGATTGTGAATGGGCTGCGTGGGCAAATGGTACAGCAGTTCGAGAATTAGATTTTCATGACACTTTTTTAGCAGCTGATTACAGTCATCCTGGAGATAATATTCCTCCCATTTTAGCTGTGGCACAACAAAAAGATTCAAATGGTTTAGATTTAATTAAAGGGATTTTAACTGGTTATGAAATTCAAGTAAATTTAGTTAAAGGAATTTGTCTTCATGAACATAAAATTGATCACATTGCACATTTAGGACCTAGTGTTGCAGCTGGATTAGGATCTCTTTTAAAATTAGATACTGAAACTATTTATCAAGCCGTACAACAAGCTTTGCACACAACAATTTCAACAAGACAATCTAGAAAAGGAGATATTTCTAGCTGGAAAGCATTTGCCCCTGCGCATGCTGGAAAACTTGCAATTGAAGCAGTTGATCGTTGCATGAGAGGAGAAAGAGCTCCTAATCCAATTTATGAAGGAGAAGATAGCGTAATAGCTAGAATTTTATCAGGACCTGATGCTGAATATATTGTTCCTTTGCCAGAAAAAGGTGAGGCAAAAAAAGTAATTCTTGAAACATATACCAAAGAACATTCTGCAGAATATCAAGCGCAAGCCCTGATAGATTTAGCACGTGATATGAGAACAAAAATTAAAGATATTTCTAAAATAGATAGTATTGAAATTCATACTTCTCATCACACTCATTATGTAATTGGAACAGGTGCAAACGATCCTCAAAAAATGGATCCTAATGCAAGCAGAGAAACATTAGATCATTCTATCATGTATATTTTTGCAGTCGCTCTCGAAGATGGCAAGTGGCATCATGAAGATTCTTATAAACCAGAAAGAGCAAAAAAAGAAAGCACAGTAGCTCTTTGGAAGAAAATTAAAACTTTTGAAGATAAAGAGTGGACTAAAAAATATCACGACAAAGACCCAAAAAAAAAATGTTTTGGAGGCAGAATTGTTATTAAAATGAAAGATGGAACTAAAATTGAAGACGAACTAGGAATTGCTGATGCTAATCCTTTCGGCAAACGTCCTTTTGAGAGAAAAAATTATCTTGAAAAATTTATAACCTTAACCAAAGATTTTATCACAAGTACTGAGTCAGAAAGATTTTTAGAGGCCGTACAAAATTTAAGAGACCTTAAGAGTAAACAGCTAGATCAATTAAATATTAAAGTTCTTGATCAAATTCAAAATATTCGACGAAAAAAAATAGCAATTTTTTAAATAATTTTTCATGAAAAAAATTATTTATTTCTTTATATTTTCTTTTTTTTTATCAACCATTTTAATTGCTAGTGAAAAAAAAATCCAAGTAATTGATGGAGATACTATTCATATAGGAAAACTTAAGTACCGTTTTTTTGGTATTGACGCTCCAGAAATAAAACAAATTTGTGAAAAAGATAATACTAAAATTCAATGTGGAGTTATTGCAAAAAGCGTTCTTAAAAATAAAATTGCAGATAAAATTCCTGAATGTATCGTAAAAGATAAAGATCGTTACCAAAGATTAGTTGCGGAATGTTTTATTGGTAAAGAAAGTTTATCTAGATTTATGGTAAGAGAGGGTTATGCGGTTGCATACACTCAATATTCCAAAGATTTTATTGAAGATGAAAAATACGCAAAAGAAAATAAACTTGGTATTTGGTCAATGAATTTTCAAATACCATCTGAGTATAGAAAATCTTTACGAAATAAATAATTTTTATTTTAAAATTCTTTTATTTTTTTTTCTATTATATTTTTTTTTATCTTTAATAATTCTCTTTTTAAATTTTGGCGTTCGAAGAGCTTTAGCTACAGGATTTCTTTTCATAATGAATTTGACAATTATAGCAGATTCTTTATTAAATTAATTTAAACTACTAATTATCGTGAAATTAAATAAGAAATTTGAGCCTTATATTTTTACTGTCATTATGGCATTTGGCATGAGTATTATGATGTCATTTATTATTTCATTAATGAATATAGGATTTGTAGATAATTTTTTTTTAATCTGGATTAGAGCTTGGATACCTGCTTTTTTTATAGCGTTAATTCCCGCATTCTTTATGGGAAAATTAGCAAGATCAGTTCTAAGTAAAATTATTGATAGATAATTAAATTCTAAATTGAGAGCCTAAGTAAAGCTGTCTTGCTTTTTTATTTTCAACAATTTCTTGTGGAGATCCTTCAGCAATTAATTCTCCACTATTAATAATGTACGCTCTATCTACAATATCAAGAGTTTCCTTAACGTTATGATCGGTAATGAAAATGCTAATGCCTTTATCTTTTAGATGTCTAAGCATTTCTTTAAGTTCAATGATTGCAATAGGATCTAAAGCTGCAAACGGTTCATCTAATAATAATACTTTAGGAGATGTTGTTAAGCATCTTGCGATTTCAACTCTTCTTGCTTCTCCTCCAGAAAGACTTAGTGCTGAAGCAGTTCGAAGATGTGCAATTTTAAATTCATTTAATAAATGCTCTACTAATTCGTCTTCCTTTTCTTGGTCTTTGATTGCAACTTCTGCAACCGCTCTAATATTTTCTTCAACAGTTAGTCCTCTAAAGATTGATCTTGATTGTGGAAGATAGCTGATTCCTTCCTTTGCACGCATATGAATTGGAAGTTCATTAATTACTTTATTATTGAAAATGACTTTGCCTTGAGTTGGATTTAAAATTCCAAGCACTATAGAAAACATAGTTGTCTTACCAGCACCATTTGGACCAAGTAAGGCAACAATTTCTTGGGGATTTACTCTTACGCTTACATCTTTAAGAATAACTCTTTTTTTGATTATTTTTGTTAAATGGCTAATTTCAAGTGTTGATGGCTCTTTATTATAATAATAGTCATCCGAGATAAGTTTAAAAACATTATTATTTAATTTTTTATTAATTTTTTTAACAACGGCAGGTTCAGCGATTGTTTTTTTTTCTAGAATTACACTTTCTTCTTTTATGAGATTGTTTTTAGAAAGGATAAAAGGCTTTTCTTCTGGAACTTCTTTTTTTGGTTCATCAATTTTTTCCGAAGAATCAGAGATATTAGAATCAGCAATAGCTGCAAATCTTTTAATTACTTTTTTATTAGATATGACTGTAAATTTTTGATCTTTATCTTTCATTACTTAATGTTCCGGTAACTTGTTTGCCTTTTTCTTCCATTACAACTTCAACAGTTTTTTTAAAGGTATCAATTATTACCTTATCTGCTTTAATTTGACTAGTGCGTCGCTTTTTAGTTTTTGAGTCAGTCTCAACAAAATCTGCAATTACATTGCCACTTACAAATATATTATTTGATTTTACAAGATACTCAGCTCGGTTTGCAGTTACCACTCCATCTTTCTGAGTTATTTTAACATTCTGTTCATACAAAATATCATTTGTTGTTTTGTTAAATAAACCTATTTTGCTTATAATTTTTATAATGCTTCCATCTTTTAATAAAAAATCACTATCAACTTCTTTTAAGCTTATAAGATCTTGATTGTCTTTATCAATAGTCGCAAGTTTTGCTCTAACGTTATACTGTTTTCCACTTGCATCAACGCCGATATAGCTAATATTTTCAAACACATTACTTTCAGCTCCCTCAGTTGGCTTAATATTTTTTGATGTTAGTTTTAATCTAAAAGTATTGATAGTTGGATAAACGAAATAGACGATAAAGATTACTATAAGACCAATACTTATAATTTTAAGCTGTTTTTTTCTTATCTCATTGAGTTTCATTAAACTCCAAAACTAATAAGAGAATGTATATGAATTAGTCCGTAATTATTATTTTTACCCTTAACAATAAGAGAAGTAATTTTTTTCTTATTCATTATATCAAGTGCAGATCCTGCGAGTGTATTTTCAGAAATCATTTTTGGTTTTTTAGTCATCACTTCTTTTGCAGTTTTTTCTAAAAAATTCTTCTTGTGAATTGAACGTCTAATGTCCCCATCTGTTATAATTCCTGTAACTTTTTTAGATTTATTTACAACAAGCACACAGCCATAAGCTTTTTTAGTAATCTGAATAACAGCATTTTTTACAGATAAATTTTCATTGATAAAAGGTACGTCTACTTTTTTAATCATAATATCTTTAACACGCGTAAGTTGTTTTCCTAATGTCCCCGATGGATGATAAACAGCAAACTTTTCTTTACTAAATTTATTTAATTTCATTAGCGTTATTGCAACGCTATCACCCCAAGCAAGTAGCATTGAAGTTGAGCTTGTTGGAACAATGTCAAGACCAGCCTCTTTTACTTTAGGAAGAACAATTTTAATTGTGCTTGCATTAATTAAAGTTGAATTTTCTCTTGAAGCAACACCAATAATGGGCATTTTAAATTTGTGTGCATAATTTAAAATAATTTTTAATTCATCAGTATTTCCAGAATAAGACATAATCAAAAAACAATCTTGCTTTGGGTTGCAAGCGCCAAGATCACCATGAGCAGCTTCTGACGGATGAAGATAAATAGAAGGAACTCCTACAGAGCTTAATGTTGCGGAAATTTTTCGAATAATATGACCTGATTTTCCCATGCCAACACATATTATTTTCCCTTTACATTTCTGGATAAGATCAATGGCCTTAATAAAATTAGCATTATAAGATTTAGATAATTTTTTTAATGCACTAATTTCTTGAAAAATTACTTCTTTAGCAAATTTTATTTTTTGATTTTGTATCATCTAATGCGCAAAAATATCTTGATTATTCCAACCGGCAAGATCTAATGTTACTCGATGTTTTAAAAATTTAAAACAGTGCTCAGCTAGTTCCATTCGGTTTTCTCTAATTAAAATTTTATCAAGCTCCTCTTTTATTTTGTGTAAATACAAAACATCTGATGCAGCATAATTTACCTGTTGTTCAGTTAAAGTTTCAGAACCCCAATCAGAGCTTTGCATTTGTTTTGATAGCTCAATGTTTAAAAGCTCTTTACATAAATCTTTAAGACCGTGTTTGTCCGTGTAGGTTCTGCCGATTTTTGATGCAATCTTTGTACAGTACACATTGTTAATATCTGCCTTTAGATAGTAGTTTAAAACCGCAAGATCAAATCTTGCAAATTGGAAAATTTTTTTAATATCATTATCTTCTAGTATTTTTTTTAAATTATCAGCTTTAAATGTTTTTCTATTAATTTGAACTAAATGAACCTCTTCATTGCCAGAAGATATTTGAACAAGGCAAAGAGGATCCCTTTTGTAATCAAGACCCATTGTTTCAGTATCAATCGCAATAATCTTTCCTAGATTTAAATTATTAGGCAGATCGTTTTTATGGATTTTGACTTTCATACTATTGTTAAATAAAAGGTATTATCGTTAATTATTATGATTAAACAATGGCAGAAAAAAAGACAATAACAGTCTTCGGCGGCACAGGATTTATAGCTCGAAATCTAATAGCTAAACTTGCAAAAAAAGGTTTTAAAATAATAGTTCCAACACGAAATCCATATCTACATGGCTACCTAAAACCAATGGGAGAACCAGGTCAAATTGAAGTTTTAAAGTTTAATCCTTTTGATTTTTCAAATCTTAATGAATTTATTAAGAGTTCAGAGATTGTAGTTAATTGTATAGGAGTTTTGTTTGAGAAAAAAAATCAAAAATTTGATCATATACATCATTTATTTCCAAAGTTTTTAACAAGTATTTTAGATAAAGAAATTACTAAAAAATTTATTCATATCTCAGCATTAGGCGTAAATAAAAATTCTAACTCTTTGTACATTAAATCTAAATTTCAAGGTGAAGAAGCGATTATTAATAACTATAAAAATTCGATTATTGTACGTCCTAGTATTGTATTTGGAATAAATGATAATTTTTTTAATTTATTTAATAAGTTAATAAATCTTTTGCCTATTATTCCTCTTGCGGGTGCCAAAACAAAGTTTCAACCATGTTATGTCGGTGATGTTACTGATGCTATTATTAAAATTATAGAGCAGATTAATCCTAATAAAGTTTATGAATTAGGTGGTCCTAAAATTTATACTTTTAAAGAATTAATAGAGACGTTGCTTGTGTCATTAAAAAAGAAAAGATTTATAATAGAACTTCCAGACTTTGCGGCAAGATTACAGGCAAAAATAATGCAATTATTACCCAATCCTTTACTTACAGAAGATCAGTTAGAAATACTAAAATCTGATAATATTTGTTCAAATCAGTATCCTGGCTTTAAAGAGCTTGGCATATCAACAAGGACTGTTGAAACAGTATTGCCTAATTATATTTTTAGTCAGGTTATTCGCTAAAGAAATAATAATATAAATGTCCCAAGAATTATTCTGTAATAAATAAAAATATTTAAATTGAATTTAGATATGAAAGATAAAAACAATTTTATTGTAAGATAAGAAGACAAAAAAGAAGTAATAAAAGCAACTATTGCAATATAATTTAAATCTGAATTATTTGTTTTAATTAAATCTACAACCCCAAGAAAACATGCTCCTGCAGTTGTTGGTATTGATAAAAAGAATGAAAATTTTGCAGCTTCAAATCTTGAATATCCTAAAAAACGTCCTGCCGTTAAAGTAATACCCGATCTGCTTACACCAGGAATAAGAGAAATAATTTGAAATAGTCCAATTACTAAAGAACTTTTTAAATTAAGATCTTTATATAATGTTTTTGAATGGCTAATCTTGTCGCTAATAAACAAAAGAATTCCAAAAATAATTAAAGTAGCAGCAATTATCTTTATTGAAAAATATCCGTAATTTATAAGGCGAAATTTATAAACAAAATACCCAACAACAATTACAGGTACAGTTGCGACAATTATATTAAAAATCATCTTTGGTTTTTTTAATAATCCCAAAAGCTCTGAAAAAAAATAAGTGATGATTGCAAGCAAAGAACCTAAGTGAAAAATAAGATTTATAATTTCATTATGATTATGATAATCTAATAGCCGCTCTAGCATAATAAGATGAGCATTGGATGAGATTGGTAAAAATTCTGTGATACCCTGAACAATTCCAAGAATTATTATTTTGATAAATTCATCCATAATTAAAGCTTTAGTCTAGGCAGTTAGCTTTATAAATTTAATTATTAGTTAAACATTGCTTACAATTATTAATTGAATGTTAATAAAAAACCTTAATTTTACTTATTAATTGATAAATAACATAAATTACTACATTATTACTGACCTAATTTATCTTTTAAAAATATAGGTTTTATGTGAATAATAGTAAAAAACACTAAATTTTAGGTATTTTAGTTAATGACTGAAAAAATGCTCAAGTTTGTCAATACAAAAGGACAAACTCCTGAAAAGTTTAACCCATCTCAAAGGGTTAAAAACTTTTCTGAAATTTATAAAAACTATATTGCTCCAAAAGCAGAAGAACAATCTAGCAGATGTTCGCAGTGCGGGGTTCCTTATTGCCAAATTCACTGTCCGCTTTCAAATAATATTCCTGATTGGTTAAAGTTAGCAGCTGAAGGAAGATTAGAAGAAGCTTATGAAATTTCTTCAGCAACTAATAATATGCCAGAGGTTTGCGGTAGAATTTGCCCTCAAGACAGACTTTGTGAAGGAAATTGCGTAATTGAAAGAGCAGGGCATGGCACAGTTACTATTGGTTCAATAGAAAAATTTATTACAGATACTGCTTTTGAAGAGGGCTGGGTCAAACCAATTAAAATTAAAAAAGATTTAGGACAAAGTGTTGGTATTATAGGAGCAGGACCAGCAGGTCTTGCAGCCGCTGAGCAGCTTAGAAAAATTGGATATGAAATTACGGTTTATGACAAATACGATAGACCAGGTGGATTATTAATTTATGGCATTCCTAATTTTAAATTAGAAAAAAATATTGTTGAAAGAAGAACAAAACTTTTAAAGGAAGGCGGAATTAAATTCGAATTAAATTTTGTAGTTGGAAAAAATGCAACTCTATCTGAGCTTAAAAAAAAACATGATGCAATATTAATTGCAACAGGAGTATATAAATCTAGAGAGGTAGAAATCTTAGGATCAAATCTTAAAAATATTTACCCAGCAATGGAATTTTTAACAGCTTCAAACAGAAAAGGCTTAGGAGATAAAGTTAAAATGTTTGATGATGGATATTTAAATGCTGAAGGAAAAGATATTGTAGTAATAGGAGGAGGCGACACAGCAATGGATTGCGTTAGAACTTCAATAAGACAGAACGCTAAATCAGTCAAATGTCTATATAGAAGAGATAAAAAAAATATGCCAGGCTCAGCAAGAGAGGTTGCTAATGCTGAAGAAGAAGGAGTAGATTTTCAATGGCTTACAAATCCAAAAGAATTTATTGGAAAAAATGGAATAGTGACAGAAGTTGTCCTTAATAAAATGAAATTAGGAGAAGCAGACGCAACTGGAAGACAAGCGCCTGAAATTATTCAGGGCTCTGAAATTAAAATTAAAGCAGACATGGTAATTAAAGCTTTAGGATTTGATCCTGAAGATATCCCAACTTTATTTTCAGAACCAACACTTGATGTATCTAAATGGGGAACTATCAAAATAGATCTTAAAACAATGCAAACAAATTTAGATGGAATCTTTGCAGCCGGAGATATCGTTCGAGGAGCATCTTTAGTTGTGTGGGCTATCAAAGACGGAAGAGATGCTGCGGAAGCAATGGATATTTATTTAAAAAATAAAATTTCTCAATCATTAAAAAAAAGAATGGTTGCTTAGTTATTTATGAAAATTTTAGATCAAAATTTACAAAAACTTATTAAAGCAGGGGTTTATAAAAAAGAAGATGAGCATGATGCGTGCGGGGTTGGTTTTGTTGCTTCAATTGATGGAAAACCAAGAAGAGAAGTAGTTGAAAATGGAATCGAAGCTCTCAAAGCTGTTTGGCACAGAGGAGCAGTAGACAAGGACGGAAAAACGGGCGATGGAGCTGGAATTCATGTTGAGTTGTCAAAAGATTTTTTTGAAGAACAAATAAAAATTACAGGACATCACACTCATAAAAATGACCAATTGTGTGTTGGTATGATTTTTTTACCTAGAAATGATTATGGAGCACAAGAAGCTTGCAGAACTATTGTTGAACACGAACTACTGTCTAATAATTTTTATATTTTTGGATGGAGGCAGGTTCCTGTAAAAGCAAAAGTTCTTGGTATTAAGGCAAACGATACAAGACCAGAAATCGAGCAAATATTATTTTCTCCAATTAAAAAAACAGGTTCAGAAGAATTAGAAAAAAATATTTATATTGTAAGAAAAAAAATTGAAAAAAAAATTACTCAATCGCAATTAAAAGACTTTTATATTTCATCAATTAGTTCAAGATCAATAATCTACAAAGGAATGTTTCTTGCTGAACATTTGTCAGATTTTTATCCAGATCTATTAGATAAAAGATTTATTTCTAGATTTTCAATTTTTCATCAAAGGTATTCAACGAATACTTTTCCAAGTTGGGAACTCGCTCAACCTTTTAGAATTTTAGCTCACAATGGTGAGATCAACACTTTAAAAGGAAATGTGAATTGGATGAAGACCCATGAACAGGGACTAGAGTCTGATTTATATCCAAATATTGATGACTTAAAACCCATTTTAAAATCTGGAAGTTCTGACACAGCTTGTCTTGATGCTGTTTTTGAATTGTTAACAAGATCAGGAAGATTACTGCCTCTTGTTAAAATGATGTTGATGCCTGAAGCATGGTCTAAAAGAAGCAAAATTATTCCTCAAGCTTATAGAGATATGTATAATTATTTAAATTCTGTCATTGAACCTTGGGATGGGCCAGCAGCGATTGCCGCAACGGACGGCAATTGGATTTTAGCTGCAACAGACAGAAATGGTTTAAGGCCTTTAAGATATACAATTACAAAAGATAAAATTTTATTTGCAGGATCGGAAACTGGAATGGTTCCAGTTCAAGAAGAAAATATTATTTATAGAGGCAGAGTAGGGCCTGGACAAATGATAGCAGTTAATCTTGACGAAGGCGTTTATTATAATGATAAAAAAATTAAAGACTTTTTATCTAAAAACCCTATTTACAAAAAATTTAGCCAAAATTTAATTGAGATCAGTAAAAAATTTAACAATTTAGAAGAATTTAATTCTTTCGAAGGAGATAAATTAAGACAAAAACAATATGCTGCTGGCATTTCCATTGAAGATTTAGAGATGATTTTACATCCAATGGTAGAGGATCAAAAAGAGGCTGTTGGCTCAATGGGTGATGACACACCAACAGCTGTTTTATCAGATATTTATAGGCCTTTATCACACTTTTTTAGACAAAACTTTAGTCAAGTAACAAATCCTCCAATCGACTCTTTAAGAGAAAATAGAGTGATGTCCTTAAATACAAGAATTGGAAATTTACAAAATATTTTAGGCGAAGATTTGTTTAATAAAAAAAGCTATCTTTTAGAAAGTCCAATATTGTCTAATGCTCAATTTAAAAAATTATTTGAAGTTTTAAATGACGAGTATAAAGAAATAGATTGCACATTTGACTCTGCGGACTCAGAGGTTAATTTAAAAAAAGAATTAACAAGAATTCAAACTGAAGCCGAAATAGCAGTCAGAGAAGGAGCTAAACATATTATTCTAACTGATGAGAAGATATCAGCAACAAGAATTGGAATTCCAATTATTCTTGCAACAGGCGCAGTACAAACTCATTTAGTTAATCAAGGACTTAGAAAATTTACTTCATTAAATGTTAAAGCAGCAGAATGTTTAGATGTTCATTATTTTGCAGTTTTGATTGGTGTTGGTGCTACAACAGTTAATCCGTATTTGGCATTTGATTGTATTTATCAAAGACATCAAAAAAATATTTTTCAAAAACTAACTTTTACTGAGTGCATCAATAATTATATCAAAGCAGTTAATGATGGATTATTAAAAGTAATGTCTAAACTTGGTATTTCTGTCATCAGCTCTTATAGAGGTGGTTTAAATTTTAGTGGTCTTGGATTAAGCAGAGCTTTAGTTGCTGAATATTTTCCAGGCATGTATTCAAAAATTTCTGGTATTGGAGTTTCAGGAATTGAACAAATGATCAGAATTCAACATCAAAAAGCGTTTAGAGGAAACGTTATTAGTTTACCAATTGGTGGATTTTATAAATTTAGAAAAGGTGGAGAGCAACATTCAAATCAGGCAATGACTATGCATATGTTACAAACGGCTGTTGCAACAGACTCTTATGATTTATACAAAAAATATTCAAAAATCATTAATGAACAACATCCTTTAAATCTTAGAGATCTTTTAGATTTTAATTTAATTAAAAAACCGATTCTAATTGAAGAAGTTGAATCTATTACAAATATAAGAAAAAGATTTGGAAGTGGAAGCATGTCTTTAGGAGCACTTTCAAAAGAAGCGCATGAAACTTTGGCAATTGCTATGAATAGAATTGGTGGTGCATCATGTAGTGGGGAAGGAGGAGAGGATGCAATACGAGCAATTCCAAAAGATAATGGTGACAATGCTAATTCAAGAGTTAAACAGATTGCTTCAGCAAGATTTGGAGTAACTGCAGAATATTTGAATAATTGTGATGAAATAGAAATTAAAGTATCTCAAGGAGCAAAACCTGGAGAGGGTGGTCAATTACCAGGGTTCAAAGTGACCGGTGAGATTGCAACTTTGAGACATTCTACGCCAGGAGTTACCTTAATATCTCCACCTCCCCATCATGACATTTATTCAATCGAAGATTTGTCTCAACTTATCTACGATTTAAAACAAATTAATCCTAAAGCAAAAATTGGAGTAAAATTAGTTTCATCAACAGGCATAGGAACTATTGCTGCAGGAGTTGCAAAGGCAAAAGCAGATGTAATTCTAATTAGTGGACATTCAGGTGGAACAGGGGCCTCACCATTAACAAGCGTGAAGTATGCAGGATTACCCTGGGAAATTGGCTTAACAGAAGCCAATCAAATTTTAACATTAAATGGTTTAAGACATGAAGTTATTTTAAGAACTGATGGAGGAATTAAAACAGGCAAAGATGTTGTTATGGCCGCTATGATGGGTGCAGATGATTTTGGAATAGCGACAACTTCATTAATAGCCATGGGCTGTATAATGGTTAGACAATGTCATTCTAATACTTGTCCTGTTGGAATTTGTACTCAAGATGAGGAGCTTAGAAAAAAATTTACAGGCACACCAGAAAAAGTTGTTAATTTATTCTCATTTATAGCTGAAGAAGTAAGAGAAATTTTAGCAAGTCTTGGTTTTAAATCTTTAAATGAAATTGTTGGAAGAACCGATTTATTGAAACAAGTAAGTAGAGGATCTGCTAATTTAGATGATTTAGATTTAAATCCACTTTTAGTCCAAGCAGATCCAGGAGAAAATCCAAGATATTGTTTAAAAAGAGAAAGAAAAGAAGTCCCTGATAGTTTGGATAAACAAATTATAAAAGACTCACTTTCTTTAATTGAGAAAGGACAAAAATTTCAATTAAGTTATGCGGTAAAAAATACTCATAGATCTGTTGGAACAAGATTAAGTTCAATTATTACAACCCAGTTTAAAAATAAGAAATTATCTGACGATCATATTTTAATTAAATTAAGAGGTTCAGCCGGACAGTCCTTGGGCGCATTTGGAGTTTCAGGAATTAAATTAGAAGTCACAGGCGATGCAAATGATTATGTTGGCAAAGGGTTATCAGGTGCAAAAATAATTATAAAACCAGCCTCGAACACTGAAATACAAACTTCAAAAAATACAATTATTGGAAATACTGTTTTATATGGAGCAACCTCAGGATTGTTGTTTGCAGCAGGACAAGCAGGAGAAAGGTTCGCGGTTAGAAATTCAGGAGCTACAGCAGTTATTGAGGGATGCGGAACAAATGGTTGCGAATATATGACAGGCGGTACCGTTGTTATATTAGGAGAAGTAGGTGATAATTTTGCAGCAGGAATGACAGGTGGAATGGCATTTGTTTATGACCCAGAAAATAGCTTTGAGAATTATGTAAATCCATCTTCAGTTATTTGGCAAAGAATTGAAACAGATTATTGGAATGATTTTCTTTTAAATTTAATAAAATTGCATGAAAAAGAAACTCAATCAGCTTATTCAAAAAAAATTATTCAACAATGGAGTAATGAAAAGACTAATTTTTATCAAGTTTGCCCTAAAGAAATGTTAGATAAGTTAAAACAACCATTATCGAATAAGGCAGTTCATGGAAAAGCGGTCTAAATCAATTAGTTTAGTTTGTTTTGGTTTTGGTTTAGCAGCTAAATACTTTGTAAAAGAATTATTAAAAAATAAATATAAAATTAATTTAATTACAACTTCCAGATCTAAAAGCTCTAATAAAAAATTTTTAAATGTTAATTATAAAAATTTTTATTTTGAGAATAACAAATTCGATAAAAAAATTACAAAATATATTTTAAATGCAAGTCATATATTAGTTTCAATACCACCAAGTGATAGAAAAGATTTCGTAATTGAAAATTTTTATAATCAAATATTATTAAATAAAAAAATTAAATGGCTAGGATATCTTTCATCAACCAGTGTCTACGGGAATCATAATGGAAATTGGGTCAATGAAAAAAGCAAATTATTAACTAATAATGATACAGGAATAAATAGAGTTGTAGCTGAGAATGAATGGTTAAAATTAAATCGAAATCACTTTGTTCCAACAAGAATATTTAGATTGTCAGGAATTTATTCTCCAGAGAGAAATGTATTTTTACGATTAACAAATGGTCAAATTCGTTACGTTAAAAAAAGTAATCATTATTTTTCAAGAATTCATGTTGCTGATATAGCTCAAGTTTTATTCAAATCTTTAATTTATTCAAAAGATGGAGAAATTTACAATGTTGCAGATAATATGCCGTGTTCATATGATAAAATTATATCTTATGCTTGTAGTTTAATGGGAATTCAAAACCCATCACCAGTATCTTTTCAATCATTAAATGAAGGTGAAATGAAAAATTTCTATAAAGACTCAAAAAAAGTTAGCAATGCAAAAATTAAAAAAGATTTAAAAGTAAAATTATATTTTCCAACTTACAAAGAAGGCTTTAAAAGTATTTTAAATAATATTTTTAATCGCTAAGTCTAATTTTTTCAAATCTTGAGCTCTTGATAAAGAGTGATCACCATCATCAATAAATGTTAAACTTAATTTTTTGCTTATTAAAGTTTTTATTAACTTTATCGAATAAACCCAAGAAACAGAAGAGTCTTTAATGCCATGCAATAGTTCAACCGGAAAACTGCAATTAATTTTTTTATTAAGAACTAGGATTTTTTTTCCATCAAATATAAATTTTTTAGTTATAGGATAAAAATCATTATGACTGCTTTTTAATTTATAGATTTTATTTTTTTTTATTTTACTTTTTTCAATATCATTTAACTTTTTCCATATTAATTCTTCAGTAAAATCAGGAGCAGGAGCAATAGCAATAAAGCCTTTAATTCTTTTATAAAAATATTTAATCAAGAGAATCGCAATCCATGCGCCCATGCTTGAACCAATAAGAACTATTTTATTTTTGTTGATTAATTTTTTTATAATTGACCTTGAATCTTCTACCCAATTTTTAATACTGAGATCCGTAAATTTTCCCGACGACCTACCATGACCGCTATATTCAAATAATAATAAGTTTATTTTATTTTCATTAGCAAATTTTTTTAAGTGTTTAGCTTTTTTACTTTTGATATTTGACATCAACCCGTGAAGAAAAATAATCGTAGTTAAACTTTTATTATTAATAAATTTGTAATGAATTTTTTGATTATTTTTTGTTAAAAAAAAATTTTGCTTTGGATTATTCATGGTTAAAAGTATAGCATATTAATTTAATGGATAAAAAAATTCGTTTATTGCAAGTTATTCCAAGATTAGATGTGGGTGGGGCAGAAACAGGCTGTAAAGATATTGCACAATTTATTGCTGAACAAAATTATTTTTCTGCAATTTTATGTTCGGGTGGAGAACAAATTAAAAATATTGATCAAACGAAGATAAAGATTTTTAAATTTTCTATACATAGCAAGAACCTATTTATGATTTTTTTTAATATATTTGTAATTTTATTTATT
>ENA-UPXF01000545-UPXF01000545.1-marine-metagenome-genome-assembly--contig:-NODE-545-length-15445-cov-3.611956_pt1 | contig 15445 bp, 15 predicted proteins | sample MGYA00238177_ERZ767431 | MGnify/ENA primary metagenome ERZ767431 (study PRJEB28953, sample SAMN06266262) | marine metagenome | isolation source: Columbia River Estuary | place: USA:Columbia River Estuary... | reverse complement strand
TATTATAGTCCTGAGGTTGTAAAACATAAGAAGTTAGAGCCTATAACGAAAGAACAAGTTTTTGACGGATTTGGAGGGGATGTGATTGTTTTAAACGAAACGAACGAAGTTCTTGATCTAATTGATAATCAAAATATGGAAAATGCTGTTTTATTGATGATGTCTTCGGGTAATTTTGATGGGATAGATTATGATGAATTAGGTAGTAAAATTGTGAAATCTATATCTTGATATAATGAGTAGTAGGGAGTTAATGAAAGACATTGTTAAATGGGACGTAATGAATTGGTCAAATGCCATTTCTTTTTGGGATGAAAAGATTAAATCGTTACCCCATGAACGGAATTGTCTAGAATTAGGTGGTCACGAAGGAGGATTGTCTTTGTGGTTAGCTATGAAAGGTAATGTTGTAGTCTGTTCAGATATTGAACTTCCAGAAGAAAAGGCTAGGGCACTGCATAATAAGTATAATTGTTCAGAATTCATCTCCTACGAGAAAAGTGACGCTACAAATTTGCCAAAAGATAGAAAGTTTGATATTGTGATTTTTAAATCAATAATGGGGGGAGTGAGTGCGAATGGAGAAGATCATTTAAAGCAAAAAATGATAGATGAGATTTATGAAAGTTTAGCTGATGATGGGGTTTTGTTATTTGCTGAAAATTTAGAAGCTTCTGGTTTGCATAAGTGGTTTCGGAAAAAGTTTATTAATTGGGGGAATCGTTGGAATTATTTGAAATACAATGAAATCGAAAAACTTTTGTCTAAATTTAAAGATGTTGAATTTGAGACTGTTGGATTTTTCGGAACCTTTGGAAGGTCGGAATGGCAAAGAAAGATATTAAGTAGAATAGATGTTTTAGTGAGTTTTATGATTCCTAAAAACAAAAAATACATTGTTTATGGCATTGCGAAAAAGTAGTAATCTAGGACTTATTGGCCTAATCTTTTTGTTAGTATTAATCGTTGGTTGTAAAAGTACTTCTAATGCAACGAATGATTCTTTGGATGAAAAATGTGATGGAGTTAAAGTTCAATTGCTCGATTTAACAGGATTAGACGGGTGTGGATGGGTATTTAAACTGGAGGATGACACAAAGGTTCAACCATTAAATTTAAAAGATTTTGATATTGAATTGAAAGCCAATGCTGAATACACAATTGGGTATTTGGAGATGCCTGAAATTGCAAGTATTTGTATGGTTGGTAAAGTTGTAAAATTAGAATGTATCCATAAAGATTAAATCTGTTTCACTTTAATAATATTAACTGGGCAAGCCACTGCAGCTTTTTCGTTCTCAATATATTCAGAATCGTCAACTTTAGAAGTGTAGAATCCTTTTTTATTAACTCCTCCAATAAGTGTTGCTTTTCCGTCCTTTTTTGACATTCTCCAATGTGTGTATGCTAATTCAACGCAGTAGTTACAACCGATACATTTTTCTCTTTGGTGTGTTATTATGACCATTTTAATTCTCGAATTCTGATGGAATCATTTTATAAAGTTTATCAGAGGAACGAATTATCGTGTCAAGTTCAAAAGTAACTTCACTTCCTTTTGATGCTATTTCCACATCCAAATCATCTACTCTTAAATTACCTACAACAGTTTCTAATGCACCTGTAGTTGGACCTGTAATCAATATAGAGTCTCCCTTTTTCAATGATTGTGCTTCAATTTTGAATTGTGCTATTTTCGCTTTATTGTAGTAGTGCATTCCCTTCCCGAGATAAACTTTTTTCACAGTTGCTTTTGACCCACTTGTGTCTGTCCATTCGCCTAATTCTTGCCCTAGGAAATAACCGCCCCAAAAACCTCTATTATAAACAGTTTCAAGTCTAGCCATCCAATCACTTACTTTTTCTTTTGAATACGATTTATCGGCAATACTATCAATCGCTTCGCGATAACATTTTATTGTTGTAGATACATATTCAGGTGAACGACCTCTTCCTTCAATTTTTAAAACGCTAATTCCAGTATCGGCTAATTGGTCTAAAAAATCGATGGTACAAAGATCTTTGGGTGACATAATGTATTCATTATCTAATTCAAGTTCATGTCCGTCTTCCAGGTCAATTACTTTGTATTTTCTTCGGCAATTTTGGACGCATGCTCCACGGTTCGCTGAGGAGTTCGAAGTATGAAGGCTTAAATAGCATTTTCCAGAAACAGCCATGCATAATGCGCCATGGCCGAATACTTCTATTTTTACCAACTCGCCATTTGGACCTCTTACATCTTCTTTAATTACGGCATCGCAGATGTCTTTTACTTGGCGGAGACTTAATTCCCTTGAAAGGACCATTACATTGGCAAATAGGGAATAAAATTTTACAGTCTCAATATTTGTAACGTTTAATTGAGTAGAAATATGGACGTCAACATTTTGAGATTTGGCATAACCGATTACAGCTTGGTCTGATGCTATAATTGATGTTATTCCAGACTCTTTCACTCGATTAACAATTGTTTTTATTAATGATAAATCATGATCATAAATAATAGAGTTAAGCGTTAAGTAGGACTTGACATTTGCTTTTTTACATCTTTCAGCAATTTCCTCTAAATCACCCAACGTAAAATTCATAGTTGCTCTTGCCCTCATGTTAAGTTGGTCTACACCAAAATAAATGGAATTTGCTCCGCTATCGATAGCTGCTTGTAATGAATCGAACCCACCCGCAGGTGCCATTAATTCAATTGTTTTATTACTCATTCTAAAGTGCTTTTAAATGGTCTGTGCGTCCTTTTTTGAAAATCTTATTACTATCGGCTTTACCTTTTCTAAGTTCTTTACGTTCATCTTCAGGAAGCGCATAAATCTCCTTGCATTCTTCAGAACAGCAATGGTTCATCTTTTCGCCACAATTTTGACACTGAATGAATAGTAGGTGACATGCTTCGTTTGAGCAGTTAATGTGTTCATCACATTTTTCGCCACATTGATGACAATTCGAAATTATGTCTTCAGAAACACGTTCACTTCTACGATGGTCAAAAACAAAGTTTTTCCCTTTAAATTTATTTTCAAGGCCTTCTTCTTTTATTTGACGAACATATTCGATAATACCTCCTTCAAGTTGAAACACATTTTTAAACCCTTTGTGTTTGTAATATGCGCTAGCTTTTTCACAACGAATCCCTCCGGTGCAATACATCACAAGGTTCTTAGTTTCCTTAAATTCTTGAAGGTCGTTTTCAATAATCGGTAGCGAATCTCGAAAAGTGTCAACGTCTGGTGTTATTGCTCCATCAAAATGGCCAATTTCACTTTCGTAATGATTTCTCATGTCAACAAGAACCGTGTTTGGGTCTGCAATTATTTCGTTGAAGTCTTTTGCTTTAAGATGTATTCCTTTATTGGTAACATCAAAAGTTTCATCGTTTAACCCATCGGCTACAATTTTATCGCGAACTTTAATTTTAAGCTTTAAAAAACTTTTATTGTCATGTTCAATTGCAATATTTAATCGCACACTATTTAGAAAAGTTATAGTGTCTAATTCATTTTTGAATTCATTGAATTTGTCAGCAGGGACAGATATTTGAGCGTTAATGCCTTCTTTGGCAATATAAGTTCTTCCTAGGACATTTAATTTGTCCCACATTAAAAACAGAGTATCACGAAAAACATGAGGATTACCTATGTTGTGATATTGATAAAATGAAATCGTTAGCCTTTTTTCACCAGCTTCGTCAATCATTTTAGCTCTTTCCTCCGCGCTTAATTTGTTATACAGTTGCATGCTATATTTTTAATTAATTTCAGATTTGCTGGTGCAAAGATAGTAAAAAGTCTCTTTTCTCTTTTTTAGCCCTTGATTTACTGAAATCAAATAAATCTCCTGTATTAACATGATAAAAATCATATTAGAAAGTGTTTAGTCTACTTAAATTTGAATAAACAATAAATACATAGAAAATGTCAGAACAAATAACAATCAATGAGGGGGAAGTAGTAGTAAAGTTTAATAAGCCTACAGCAGGTAAATTATCTTTTGCTGATTTAGGTTTAAAAGATGATCAGTTGATACTTGATGGTGGTTTTTTAAGATTGGTTTTTGATCTTGAAGGAATCGGTGAACATGAGTATTTTGCGGTGCCTACACTAGAGGTGTCGTATAAACAAGCTCAAGCAGAAACACATTGGATTTGTGAATTTAATGAAGTAACAATTTTAGATAAAGTTGATCATCATGGTTCTTCTACAATAATGCTTTTAGATAGAAAGAAACTAAGTAGTTTAGAGCATCATCATGAGAACAAACTAATTGTACATGCTGAATTTCCATCGGCTACAGAAATCGATACAGCGAACTCATACGTTAATTTCTTTAAATAACAGAGATTAGATGAATGTATAAAAAAGGAGGCAAAATTGCCTCCTTTTTTAGTTTAGTATTTTTTGTAATTCATTTAATGCTGCTCTATTTAATTTACTTTCTGTAGCATCGTGTATTTTCTTTTTTTCTTCCGAAGTTAAATGCCAGGAGAGTGAAATTCTCTCTTTTCTACTTTCGAGTAAATTGAAAGAAATTATATCAATTGGAAATCCAAGTCCATTTTTGCTAATAGAGATTAGTTCGTCTTGATTAAAATCCTGAACCTTAGGAAAGTTCTTGTACATATTTCCAAAAGGAAGTGTGATCTTATCAAGAAAAGATACGTTTTTATAGGACTCGTCATTCATTACCTTTTTAACGTCACGGATTTGAATAACAACGACTCCCGAAGTGTTTTCTTTGATCCAGTCTTTTAGAGAAGAAAGATATTGCATCGTTGTTTTACCGCCATAATTATCTCGAATACCAGCATCCATTAATTGTACTTCTGGAATTGTAGGCAACGTAATCATAGGCATCACGAAAGGAAAGGTTGCACTTGCTCTTAATATTGATGAAAATCGAACGTTATTGGCTTTTTGATTTCGTAATAATTGATGGAATTCAACATTTTCAAAAGAACTGTTATTATTAGCTGAGGATGTTATGAAGCTTAAGTCTTGTGATGAAATTAAAAGTCTTCTACCATCATTTATTATGGTGGGAGAGAAAATCATAGTAGGTATTTTTCCTTCTTTTTCAAAAGGATAATAATAGCCAAGTGATTTGTTTAATTTGTTTTCTGTATTGTTGTGCAATTGTTCTTCGAATGCAAAGCCTCTATCTTTAACGTAAGAGTACCCATTAAACTCACAGCTTTGGTATCGAATGAAAATATCATTCGTTGACGCCATAAATGTTAGTTTGTTCAAGATGTCTTTACTGATGTTGTCACAATAAAATTCGTCATCGTTTAGTTTCTGTTTGCCTATTTTAGTTTCTAAAAGTAATTCTCGATAGTATGCCGCACCAATCATACCTCCGGATGCTCCAGCAATAAGTTGAATGTTTTCGTTAAAACCATTTTTGATGGATTGATTTAGTTTTTGGAGAACAGTCATTGTCCAAAGTGCACTTCTTGACCCACCACCAGAACTATTTATAATAATCAGTTTTGGTTTTGTTTGATTCGTATTTACTTTCCAATTTTCAAGAGTTTGGATGTAATCATTAAGTGATTTTTCGTTGATGCTTTCATTGGTGCTCAATGACCCTAATCTTTTCATTGAATAGGTGTTTTGTGCGTTGTAATTCAATCCATAGGCATAGCTCTTGTAATTAAAAGCACCGGTATGTATACTTAAGAAATCCATTAGAATGAAAGCTATAAATAATATCAAGTATACCCAGTTTCTAAACCAAGAATGGAGTGCGCTAAAGAGCATCGAAGAAATTGTTATTAATAAAACAATACTTGCCGCAGCTGGAACTTCTAGCAGTTTAAATGAGTTAAAAAAGCCAAGGCCAAAAAAGATTGATATTGTCAATAATTCATAGATAGATGAGCTAATTCTGTTTCGTGCATAAACTCTTTCTACCAATTCTTTATCAAAATGAGTAGAACTTCTACTTGCCATTAATTTTAAGTTTTTACCAAAATAAATTGAAGTTTTATGTTTTTCTCGTTTAAATATTTCGTACCATTTTTCACGTTTATGAATAATAGAGTTAATTGGTTTTAATGATTGTGAGTTAAAGTGATTTGAATTTCTTTTGGAAGCTGGAAAAAAATAGAACAAACTAAAAAGCAAGAAAAAAGTAATACCTATCAAATAAAATAAGATGTATAAAAAGATGGAATAAGAATCTGCGCTTTCTTCAACTTTTTGAAATTGTATGATTTTAACAATGTATACAACATTAAATAAGAGGGGGATGACAGAGTTGTTTATGCAAAAACGTAAAAATGGTTTTGATATAGTTATTAAAAAGGGGTAATGCGCACCGATTTTGATATAGCTATATGTATTAAAACCCATAATGAATCCACCAATTGCAAATCCGACGATAGCAAAAGACAATGGTGAGACCTCACCGAGGTATTCGGGTGAAAGAAACAATAATGGAATGCCAAAAGGACTTCCGATTCGTTCTGTAATGATTAAAAATAAAATCATCCAGAAAAAAAGAGAGAAAAGGTTGTTTTTTATATGTGACGAAATAAGCTGAAAAGGGAAAAATCTCTTTAAAACAGCAAAAACATTCCATTTGTCATCATTTACCCTCATACAATTAAATATAAGAATAAATCTGTAGGATATTATATTTTATTCCTTGTATGTTTATTGCGGAGTGTGTTTTTCTAAAAGCGCTACAAATTTGGCGGGAGGTTGCGTTGGCCTCATGTTTTTCTTGTTTACAAATACAAGAGTTGTTGAAGCCGTTGCGATAAGTTTTTGTTCTTCGTTGTGAATCAGATAATTGAATTCAATTCGAGCGCCCTCAACTTTCGTTATTTGGGTTGTAATTATTAAATTATCATCATATAATGCTGGGTGTTTATATTTGACTGAAAAGTCAGAAACTGGGAGCATAATTCCGTCTGCTTCTAATGTCTTGTAGCTTAGCCCTAAACTTCTTAAACATTCAACTCTTCCCACTTCAAAATACTCGGCATAGTTTCCATAATAACAATAGCCCATTTGGTCGGTTTCTCCATATCTAACTCTTAGTGTTGTTTTGTGGGTGAAATCTACTTGCATTGTGGATAAGTATGAGGTTGAGATTTTTTTATATTTTTATTTGCCTTCAAATATAGTGACAAATTTTTTAGTTTATATTAATGTTTTGCGTCAGCTAAAACAGATTAGAATGCTGAAGTTTAGTTTCTTAATGAAAAATAATTAGAGCAAAAGTTAAAATATGCTGATTATGTTAAAAAATACAGAAGTAAAACTTTCTAGAAAGTCAATACTAAAATGACTTTTTTTTTCACTTTTTTATATGAATATTTGTCCTAACAGAATAAAACGCATTATTCACGCTGTTTTTACAGGCTTTTTATTTGTTAACATTAAGATATTTAAAACTAACTAACTAATACGATATAAACATGAATCATGAACAAATTTGGACCGCATGTCTTAAAGTGATTAAAGATAATATCTCTTTACAAGCTTTTAAAACATGGTTTGAACCAATATCTCCTGTGAAAATAGAAGATAATGTTCTTACGATTCAAGTTCCTTCTCACTTTTTCTACGAGTGGTTGGAAGAAAATTATATTACATTACTTAGGAAGGTGATTAAAAAGGAGCTTGGTGCTGAGGGTAGATTAGAATATAGTATTATTATGGAAAATAATACGACGAATACTACTCCATATACTGTTAAGCTGCCTGCATTAAATAAAAAATCATTAAAAAATTCACCGGTTTCAATGCCGTTGAATGTTAACGAAAATCAAATTCGTAACCCATTTATTATACCTGGATTGAAGAAGGTGAATGTAGATTCAAATTTAAACCCTTCTTATTCTTTTGATAACTTTGTTGAGGGCGATTGTAATCGTTTAGCAAGAGCGTCAGGTTATGCTGTGGCTAACAAGCCTGGAGGGACTGCTTTTAATCCATTGTTAATATACGGTGGGGTTGGACTTGGTAAAACACACTTAGCACACGCAATCGGTATATCAATTAAAAATCAATTCCCAAATAAAACCGTTTTATACGTTGGTTCTGAGAAGTTTGCACATCAATTTATTGATGCTATCAAAAATTCATCAACAAATGATTTTATTCATTTTTATCAAATGATTGATGTTTTAATAATTGATGACGTTCAATTCTTTTCTGGGAAAGAAAAAACACAAGATGTTTTCTTCCATGTTTTCAATCATTTACATCAAAATGGAAAACAAATAATTTTAACAAGTGATAAACCACCTGTTGAAATGCAAGGAATGGAACAAAGATTGTTGTCAAGATTCAAATGGGGATTATCTGCAGATCTTGGAGCTCCAGATTTGGAAACAAGAATGGCAATTTTAGAAAAGAAAATGTATGGCAATGGAATTGAATTGCCAAAGGATGTTGTTGAATACCTAGCTTATTCAATAAATACAAATGTTAGAGAGATGGAAGGTGCTTTGAATACCTTGCTGGCTCAAGCATCATTAAATAAGAAAGCAATTACGCTTGAACTTGCGAAACAAATGGTTGATAAATTTGTTAAGAATACAGCAAGAGAAGTGTCTATAGAATATATCCAAAAAGTTGTTTGTGATTATTTTGATTTACCTCTGGAAATTTTAAAATCAAAAACAAGAAAGAGAGAAGTTGTACAAGCGCGTCAAATCTCAATGTTCTTCTCTAAGAAAATGACAAAATCATCTTTGGCAAATATTGGAGCTCATTGTGGAGGAAAAGATCACGCTACAGTTTTACATGCTTGTAGAACAGTTACAAATCTTTCTGAGACTGATAAACAATTCAGAGCTTATCTTGAAGATCTAGAAAAAAAATTAACGATTCAATAATAAAAAAAGCGCCCTTTTAAATAAATGGCGCTTTTTTTAATTAATTTAAAGAAAAAAAAATATGGAAGATGGATTTATAGGGCCAATTATTATTGGTGTTTTAATTGCTTTGTTTGTGTTCAAGGCAGTAATTATGGTAACAGAACAAACAGCTTATGTTATTGAGAGATTTGGTAAGTTTAGTAAAATTGCTCACTCAGGTTTAGGTTTTATTATACCGTTTGTAGACCGAAAAGCTGCAGTAATGAATTTAAGGGTTCAGCAACTGGATGTTACAATTGAGACAAAAACAAAAGACGATGTCTTTGTTAATTTACAAGTTTCAGTACAATATTCTGTAGGTAGATCAATGGTTAAAGAGGCTTATTATTCAATGGATAATGCTAAAAATCAAATTGCTTCTTACGTTTTTGATGATGTGAGAGCTGAAGTTCCAAAATTAGAATTGGATGATGTGTTTGCTAAAAAAGATGATATTGCCATTGCTGTTCAACAAAATATAGCGATTAGCATGGATCAATATGGTTATAACATTATTAAGGCTTTGATTACTGATATTGATCCTGATCATAAAGTGAAGGAATCAATGAATAGAATTAATGCAGCAAAAAGAGAGAGAGAAGCAGCTTTGGAAGAAGCAGAAGCAAAGAAAATTCGAATTGTAAAAGAGGCGGAAGCAGAGGCAGAATCTAAGAGGCTTTCTGGTGAAGGAATAGCAAAACAACGTTTGGAAATTGTAAGAGGATTTAAAGAATCTGTTGAAGATTTTAAGAAATCACTAGACAATGTAACTCACGAAGAAATTATGCAATTTGTATTAATGACTCAATATTTTGATACAATTAAGGACATCGGAGCGAATTCTAAAAATTCATCCATTCTAATGCCTCATTCTCCTGGTGGAATGAAAGATTTTCAAGATCAAATAATTAGAGGTACATATGTCGGTAATCAAATGGACAAGGACGTTAACGATAAATAAATTTGAAGTTTTGTAATAGTGAAAAGGAAGTGAGAACTTCCTTTTCTTTTTTTAATAGGTTAAATACTCAAAAACACCATCTGTTACTCTGATTGTATCAGTATATCCAACTCTTGAAAAATCAGCATTAAAAAATCCACTCATCGTTTTATCTGTAGTATTGTGTTGACTTATAATAAACTCTCCGTTTGTCTGGTTCGGATATTCGATTGAATTTTTTTCTGCAAAAGAAGCTTCATCCGACATGGAATAAGAACTAATAGAACCATTTGATCCCAGGTTGAATGAAAAGCTTATGGTGTCATTGCTAAGGGATAATATCCATTTAGTTCCATCAAACACTAATTGTCTCGTTGGGAGTTGATGAGTGACCCCATTAATCTTCATACTCGTATAGATTGGATTAATGTTTGAACATGGAGGACAATTCCCTCCGCAATCAGGTGAAGTCTCTCCAGGATCTAAAAATCCATTTTCACACAATGGTACAGGATCGTCCTTTTTCTTTTTACAAGAGTTCAAAAAAGATATGGTCATTATTGAGCATATTGTGATATAGATTATTGTTTTCATATGTTTGTAAAGTAATCTGAAATTTTTACCTGAACGAAATATACAGTATTTGAAAAGTTTATCGAAATATAAAACAATTAAATCTCAATCTGAGGGAGTATTTAAAGAAAAGGGTTCTAAATTTATTGGAATTGCAGCTGCTTGTTATAACGAGGATGAGGCAAAGGAGTTATTGGATGAATGGAAAAAAAATCACCATCAGGCACGTCATTTGTGTTATGCTTATAAATTTGGGATGGATGACAATGTTTACCGTGCGAATGATGATGGTGAACCAAATAATTCTGCAGGTGCTCCAATATTAGGTCAAATTGAATCTTTTGGTCTTAGAAATGTTTTGATTGGAGTCGTTCGTTATTATGGAGGGACAAAACTTGGTGTTGGTGGACTGATAAATGCTTATAGGACTGCAGCTAAGGATGCAATTGAAAATGCTAAAATTGTTGAGTTGGAAATGTTTCATTGGGTGGAGTTAAATTTTGATTATATGGATATGCCACATATAATGAATATCCTTAAAAAAAATGATCTTGAGTCGATGAATCAAGTATTTGAAGTTGGGTGTAAATTGAAAACCAATATTCCAATGGATAGTTATGATTTTATTAAAGGTCAACTCGAAGAGTTTGATTCTATAAAAATTAAGTATTTAGGAAATTATTAATTATGTTGAAGGAGATTATAGTTTTATTAGCATTTAATTCATTCGTTGTTTTTGGGCAGAAAAGTGTCGTTTTTTATGATAATGAGTTCAAAATACCTGTTCGAAATGTTCAAGTGTTTGATATGCATGAACAATTCATTGGCTTATCTAATAGTGAAGGAAAATTATCCATAAACAATTCTGCATTGCCTTTTGTTTTGAAATGTGGAGGTTTTAAAATTGACACCATTTCTCTTGCTTCTGATACAGTCTTTTTAACTCCAAAGTTTCAAGTGATAACCGAAATGACAGCGAAGCCAGTAGTTAAATTAATGCTTTACGAAGCAATAATAGAAAAATCGAATGGTTTATTAAATCGAAAAAATGAATCGCTATTTGGACGTTATTTCGAAGCAATGATGATTGTCGATACGAAAAATAAGGATACCGTAAGGGCTGACTTGTTGGCTGATATGGCTATTAAGAAAGCATTTAAAAAAAAACATTATACCTACGAAATATTTTTGAAGAATGGCACAAAGGGCTATAAATTTACTGATAACGATGGTAAGTTGGCTAAAAATGCATCGGATACAGCTTCATTTATGAAAATGTTAAATGTTCTTCCTTCTTTTGAGAAAAACTTTGACTATGACTTAATTAATACAAAGCCATTCAAGTTAAAATATGAAGAAAATAAAATACAACGAGTTTTAGGGGCGGATTTCGATAAATTGATATTTGAAGAACAAGATAAGTTGAATGAAAAAATAATTGTGGAATACTCAGATTCTGTTTTGATGAAATGGCGAAAAACCATCCATCAAAACAAGGTATATGATAGATCTGGAATTTTCATGAATTTCAATACCATGGATAAGGATTTGAGTTATGGTTCTATTGATGAATATGGTTTACAGGGGATTATAGAAAACAATATTATAGAAATCGGATTGAACGGTATTTTATATGAAATCTATTTGGTGAAGGGTTTTTTACCGGATGAAACAAAGGAATTTGAACTTGTTGATTCAGCAAAGAGTATAAAAGCTTATTTCGAATCAATCCAAAATTTGGATAGCGGTAATCATTTTTACAATTTTGAACAAAAAAACAAGAATTGAAGACACTTAAAGAGTTAACAGAGGTTAGATCGGCGGCTAGTGATGAAGGGCCAATGAAAGAGTATTTAATCAAATATATTGAGGCTAATCAAGGCAATTGGTCGGTTAAACCAAAGCTCATTCATGGAGATGGTTTTCAAGATTGTTTAATGCTTGTTTTTGGTAAACCAAGAACGGCAATCTATGCCCATATGGATAGTATCGGTTTCTCGGTTGGTTATGAAAAAAACTTAATCAAAGTTGGTGGTCCAAGAACTATCGATGGAATGCAATTGGTTGGTTCTGATAGTAAAGGAGAGATAGAAACGGAGCTTATGGTTATTGAAAATGAGGACGATTCTGTTAGTTTGCAATATGTTTTTGAACGCGAGATTGAACGGGGTACATTGTTGACTTTTAAGCCGAATTTCCGAGAAACAGATGACTTTATCCAGTCTCCGTACATGGATAATCGTTTGGGAGTGTGGTCTGCACTTAAAGTTGCAGAATCTTTGACGGATGGGGCAATCGTTTTCTCTACCTATGAAGAGCATGGCGGGAATACAGTTGGATTTTGTTCTGATTACCTAGTGAAAAAATATGGAGTTTACCAAGCATTAATTTCAGATATAACATGGGTTACCGATGGAGTCACGCATGGTAAAGGAGTAGCAATTTCAATGAGAGATAGCGGTTTGCCAAGAAAGTCATATCTGGATAAAATCATATCACTTGCAAACGATTCAGGAATTAAATACCAACTCGAAGTCGAATCAGCTGGAGGAAGCGATGGAGGAATGCTTCAGAAATCATCTCAGCCAGTAGACTGGTGTTTTATTGGTGCAGCGGAAGATAATGTGCATACACCTGATGAAAAGGTTCATAAATATGACATCATGACGATGGTTGAATTGTATAAATATTTAATGAAACATTTATAAACAAAAAAGAGCGATTTAAATCGCTCTTTTTTTATCTGAAAACTATCTTTCGATAAATTACGGTAATAAAGATACTGTACATGGTTGTTAGTAATAACATTGCTAACATTGAGACAGTCATTGTGGCTGTTGGGTTGTAAAAACCTTCTGGACCAGATTTTAATTTTTCATAAATCTCTTCCTTTGAAAGTAATTCAAATTCAGCATTAGATTCTCTTACGCCTTGAAGTTCTATTGGATTTTCGAGAATTCTTTCAATTCCTATTTGAGCCTCTGCTATTTGATGCGCATTAAATCCTGGATCAATGGTGTCATAATAAAAGTAGAGAAATACACTTACAAGTATTGCGTATGGAACCCCACTTGTCATCCCGTTTTTTATGTCTGATAGAGCACTGCCTGAATTGTCTTTTCTTTTTGAAACATACAGCCCTACCGCAACGGCAAGCAGAAGTAATAAGATGTTGATTAAAACTGCTGGCACTACATTGTATTGCGATATTCCTGTCCAGAAAAATATCATTTTAACTGTAACAAATAACAATGCAAAACTAACCCCAATTCTTACTGTTGCTCTCATTTATCCATTCATTGTTACTAGAAATTCTTCATTAGATTGTGTGTTAGCCATTCGTTCTTTTAAGAATTCCATCGCTTCAACTGGATTCATGTCCGCAATAAATTTGCGTAATAACCAAACTCTTTGCAGGACATCTTTGTCTAATAATAAATCTTCTCTACGAGTTCCTGATGATGTAATATCAATAGCAGGGTATATTCTTCTGTTAGAAATTTTACGATCTAATTGAAGTTCCATGTTACCCGTTCCTTTGAATTCTTCAAAAATAACTTCATCCATTTTAGATCCTGTTTCTGTTAATGCTGTTGCAATGATAGAAAGAGACCCTCCATTTTCGATTTTACGAGCAGATCCAAAGAATCTTTTCGGTTTGTGTAATGCGTTTGCGTCAACTCCTCCAGATAAAACTTTTCCAGATGCCGGAGAAACGGTATTGTATGCTCTTGCTAATCTTGTAATAGAATCCAATAAAATACAAACATCATGTCCGCATTCTACCATTCTTTTAGCCTTCTCTAAAACCATGTTAGCAACTTTTACGTGTCTGTCTGCTGGTTCGTCAAATGTAGATGCGATAACTTCTGCATTAACAGATCTTGCCATGTCAGTAACCTCTTCAGGGCGTTCGTCTATAAGAAGAACAATTAAATAGGTCTCAGGGTGATTTGCTGCGATTGCGTTTGCAACGTCTTTTAATAACATTGTTTTACCCGTTTTTGGCTGGGCAACGATCATTCCTCTTTGTCCTTTTCCAATTGGAGCAAATAAGTCCATAACTCTGGTAGACATTGTCTCTTGAGCATGACCAGTTAATTTAAATTTTTCGTCTGGAAAAAGTGGGGTTAAATATTGAAAAGGAACCCTGTCTCTAATATAAGAAGGGTGACGTCCATTAATCGACTCTACTTTTACCAAAGGGAAAAATTTCTCACCTTCACGTGGTGGTCGTATTGTTCCTGTAACAGTGTCTCCCGTTTTTAAACCAAAGAGTTTAACTTGACTTTGTGATACATAAATATCATCCGGAGATGGAAGGTAGTTGTAATCTGACGAGCGTAAAAATCCGTATCCGTCTTGCATTACTTCTAAAACTCCCTCAGCTGCTACAATTCCAACAAGGCTGTATTTTTCTTCATCTTCTGAAGCGGCATTTTGGTTGTTATTTCGATTCTTATTCTCTCTTGGAGGTCTTGGTTCTCTATTTTCCTTTGGCTTATTATGTTGGTTGTTGTTCTCTTTTTGATCTTGGTTTTGATCATTATTTACCGGGTTTTTTCTTTGAGGTTTTCTATTCTCATTGGTCTTATTAACCGGTTTTGCTTGCTCTTCGCTTGTTCCTTCAGTTGAAACAACAGAAGTGTTTTCGGTAGGTTTCGATTTCGGTCGTGGCTTATTTTGAGCAGGTTTTTGTTCAGTTACTTCTTGTTTCAACGCTGTTTCATTCGGTTTTTCAAATAAATCAGGTTGAGATTGTTCTGCGACAATTACTCTTTTTCTAGCACGTTTAGGCTTAGTTTCAATTGTTGACTTTATATCCTTTTCTTCATTTATTGAAGGTTTTTGATTTGTTAAAGCGTCGATGATTTCACCTTTTTTAAGTTTATCTAATCCTTCAATGCCTGCAGCACTTGCAATAACTTTTAGGTCAGCAATTTTCTTGCTTTCTAATTCTTTCTTATCCATTAATAAAAGAGTGTGATTGTTTTTATTGAGATCTTGTATTGAGAACACAATGCAACATGATTGTCGCTTTGATGATA
>ENA-UPXF01000524-UPXF01000524.1-marine-metagenome-genome-assembly--contig:-NODE-524-length-15922-cov-3.994769_pt1 | contig 15922 bp, 11 predicted proteins | sample MGYA00238177_ERZ767431 | MGnify/ENA primary metagenome ERZ767431 (study PRJEB28953, sample SAMN06266262) | marine metagenome | isolation source: Columbia River Estuary | place: USA:Columbia River Estuary... | reverse complement strand
GTCATTGTCTGGAGTTGCGGGCATTAATAATCCTGCTCTACTTGGTTCACTCATTTCTAAACGAACTTCCATGGTATCAAGATTGTTTAACATTTCCATCAAAAAGCGTGAATTGAAACCAATTTCCATATCTTCGCCGGCATAATTACAAGTTAAACGCTCATTCGCTTCATTCGCAAAATCAATATCTTCAGCAGAAAGCGATAATTCTGAACCTGCCAATTTCAATTTAATTTGATGCGTTGTTTTATTTGCGAAAATCGAAACGCGTTTAATTGAGCTTAAGAATTGCAAACGATCAATCGTAAGTACATTTGGATTTTCTTTTGGAATTACCGCTTCGTAATTAGGATATTTACCATCAATTAATCGACAAACAAGTACAATGTCGTTGAATGTAAAAATGGCATTTGAATCATTGTATTCCAACGAAACTTCTTCGTCTCCTTTTAAATTGGCTTTTAATAAGTTTAAAGGCTTTTTTGGAAGAATGAATGAGGAAGAACCATCTGCTTGTGAATCCGTTCTTGTATAACGCACTAATTTATGAGCATCTGTTGCAACAAACGTAATGTTTTCAGGTGAAAATTGACAAAACACACCACTCATAACCGGACGTAAATCATCTATTCCTGTCGCAAATAATGTTTTATTAATTGCATTGGAAATGATATTTCCAGAAACACGAATTGAACTTGATTTCGTTAACTCAGGAGTTCTAGGGAATTCATCACCATTAAATCCAACCATTTTAGATTTTCCATTGTCGTAGGCAATTTCTACTGCAAAATTAGTAGCATCAACGCTAAACGTACATGGTTGATCTGGTAAGTTTTTCAAAACATCTAAAAGTAACTTTGCTGGTATGGCAATTTTACCTTCTTCCTTTGCTTCAACTTCCATTGAAGTATGCATCGTTGTTTCTAGATCAGATGCTGAGATCGTAAGTCGACCATCAACAATTTCGAATAAAAAATTGTCTAAAATCGGCAAAGTATTACTTGTGCTTAATACACCAGAAATTCCTTGTAAATGCTTTAGTAAAGTAGTACTTGAGATTACAAAATTCATTTTTACGCTTATTTTATAGTTTCAAAGCTATCAAAAACACACGAATTTACGGTGTTATAGGGCTTGATTTTATTTTTTAGTTATTAACATCATCAATGTCCAACATTCCGTCATGTGTTTTCACTCCGGTTAAATCCATCGGGAAATAAATATGTCCGAGAAACAATGGGTTGAACACGAAGTATTGACATTTCACCAATTCTCCATTCGGTAGTTGACACCAAAATTTATTTCGATCAATGTCTACAACTTCCGCCATTCCTGCTTGAACATCTGCTTTCGATTTAATTCTAAAGCAACGCAATTGTGTTGTTTTATTTGATGTTTCTTTTACTGTTAAAACGCAAAATGGTGTTGTACGTTTTACACTGTCAATTTGCTTTTTATTTAACTCGTAATTCGGGATATCGAAGTGAATTTTTTTGTAATTGTGCAAGTATCGAAAGATCATGGAAGTATCTACTTGATTTAATTTCTTGCCTTGCTGATATACATTTAAGGACGTTCCTTTTTTGGTAACGCTAAAACTTCTTTTTGGTTCGTCGTTAAATTTAACATCTACTTTCGATAATTCTGAAATTGGTATGTTAAAGATATTCGTACACATCCATTTTCTTGGGTCTGCAAAAAAACGTGGTTCTATAATTCCATTCAATCCTTTTATTTTCATTAAAACGGGTATGTCACTTGTTCCGTGCTCTTTCGAGTCTAGTAACATTACTTGTCCGTAATGATCTTGAGATGCTGGTCCGATGTACCAAGTTTTTGTCCATTCACCATTTTGAAAAATTTCCACTTTGGTGTGCTGACCTGACATCAATGAAACAAATTTCTTGTGTGAATTGTCTGGAATATACCCCTTAAATTCAATGTTTTTAAAGGCGTCGATAATAAATTCAGCACTTTCTTGAACGATACAACCACCGTCTTTATCTGTCCACGTCTTTCCATTTTTTTGAATTTCAAAAACGCCTCCAAATGGATCGGAAATAATTACTTTGTCAACCGTTGAGATGTCATTAACTGCAAATTCTATCAGCTCTGTGTCTGATTTTCCGCTGTTGTTGTTTAAGTCATAGGCATACCATCCTAAAAATCCAATTACACCAATAGCGCTAAGTAAAATAATAAGTTTTTTCATCGTGTTTTTTTAGTGGGCGAATTTTCTTTTTCGCATGTAATTCATAACGAAGGCTAGGAGTAATATCATTCCTATTGGTAAACCAATGTTCAATAATTTAAAGAATCCAGCATCCGCTTTTACCATTTCTGTATTAATTTCATGAATGTCAATCTGTCTTGAACGGATATCTAATACAGAATTGTCTCCCATCATATAATCTAATAGGTTCTGGATGAATTCTTGATTTCCGAAAAAGTGAGGCATTCTTAGGTTTACCAATCCTTCATCGTATTGCAAATCGTTTAATTGTTTCGGTCGAAATAAATATCCTGTTCCTAACTTGTCAGGCATTGAATCGTATTTGTTTGCGAGCATTGTTCCATTACCTATCAAGAAAACTTTAGCTTCTTTTGCACCTTCTTCTTTGTATTTAATTAAAGGACTATTTGCAAATTCATCAACAATTCTATTTTTAAAAAATGAGGTGAATTTTCCTTCTGCAAGACCAGCTAAACATTTTTTATTTGTTTCACTATCAGGATTTGGAACTAATTCTGGATTCTCTCCATAATTTAATGGCATTCCTAAACTAATCATTGGAGCTAGACCTGTAACAGTTGAATTGGTGCTTGATGTTAATATAGGCGTTAAGGCAATGTTTGGATTTTGACCTACAAACTGTATTTCATTCGTATATTTCAAGGCTACGGGCTCAACATTTCGAGAAATTGGGTGAGAAGTTGCAGTCGCTAAAACATGGAAAAACCAAGGTAACATTGCTTTTTGTGCCATCGGTACTTGCCTCGGAACACATCTTGCGTCAATTACAAAGTTATCGTTGATTTTTAGTCCGTAATCAAACAACATGCGGTCTATTCCTAGGTCATATCTTTCTGAATTTGTTTGTCCGTATTTAACAAGGCTGTCTTCAGATACATTCATTTTATCAATAAAGCACATCAGTCTACCACCGTTCATTACAAATTGATCAATGATGTATAAATCCTTATCGTTGAAGGCCGTTCTTGGGTGTGCTATAATTAATCCGTCAACATCATCAAGTGCGTGAATTGAATCGTTTAAAGTGATGTCAGCAATCGAGTAGTATGGCGACAACAGGGCGCGTACACGTTGGGTGTTCGGGAATTTATACTCTCCATGACCTTGTAAAAATGCAATGCGAGGTTTCGATTCCTGAGTTGCTCTACGTAAAGAGCTAATTAACATGTACTCTAAATTGTTAATTGCATTCTGAATTATTTCAGTCATCCCGTTCAATTGATAAGGATTGTCTGTTTTTGATCCTGGCAATAATTGAATGGTATTTACGGTAGAACCTCCGTATTCAATAACTGCTCCAGGCCACAACATCATTTGACTTTGAGAACCATCTTTCATGTATACGATGTTCATAGGTAAAATACCCTTTCCTTTCGCCCATAATGATTCAAAAAGCATTTGTTGCTCCTTATCTGTTCCAATGTTTGGATCAATAAATTGGTACTCTATTTTGTTCCCAGCGTATTGCTTAAATTCTTTGAGCTTGTCTTCAACTGCATTTCTAAAATGATCAATCTCTGCAGGTAAATTTCCTTGCAGGTAGATTTTAATGTTTAGTCTTCCCTTAAAGTTTTCAGAATTTTTCAAAAAATCAACTGTTCCATTTGCCAATGAATAACGTTGGTCTTCAGTCATGTCAAACCGCTTGTATACAAAAGAACTAATAATGTTCAATAGCAAAGCTGCTGCTAGAATGATTCCTAAAAATGTATAGTTGTAAATCCCTGATAATATCTTTTTCTTTTCAGCCATCGTTATTTTTTTAGAGATTTGATTACCGTTAATGCTGCGAACATGAAGAATACAATAACAGACAAGAAGTAGACAATGTTTTTTGTGTCAATAACACCTTTTTTAATGGCGTCATAATGAAATGAAATTCCAAAATATTGAATAATAGAATCAAATTTCCCCATTAAATTAAAGGAACCTAATAAGGTAAATCCGTCATAAAACAACCAACATAAGAACATGGCTAAAATAAATGCTACGATTTGGCTGCTTGTAAATGAGGAAGCAAAGATTCCTATGGCAATAAAAGTTGCTCCTAAAAGTATTAGTCCGATGTAGGACGTGATTGCTGCACCATGGTCAAAACTTGTTGGGTCTTGAGACAATGTGTACATTGAATAGTAATAAATAAATGTTGGTAAGATTGCTACAATCAATAAAGTAACACTGGCAAAATACTTGGCTAAAAGAATTTTTATGTCTGAAATTGGTCGTGTGAATAGTAATTCAATGGTGCCTGTTCTTCTTTCTTCAGCGATACTTCTCATGGTAATCGCAGGAATCAGAATAAGGAAAATGACTGGCGACAAATTAAAGAAAGGAATTAAATCAGCTTCTGTTCCCTCTAGCAAATTTGTGTTTTCGGTTATCACCCAGTGAAATAAGCCAGATGCGATTAAATAGATGAGTATAAAAATGTACCCAATTATGGAACTTAAGAAACTGCTGATTTCTTTTAAATATAATGCTCTCATTGAACGTTTTGAATTATTACTTCAAAAATAAGATTTCCTTTTGACAATAAGGTCTAGATTTGTTAAAGTACCTTAATCATTTATTAAGAAGTAACTGTTAATTAGCGTCTTTTTATTGAAATTTCAATCAAATCCATTAAAATATGCTCCAACAGTCCATGCTTCTGGTTTATTTCCAAACCAAGGTTTAATGGTTGACCAGATGGTTCCAAATTTTTCTGAAACTCTGTAGTTTTCAAGATCGGTTTCAGCCTCCCAATGACTGTATGTAAATACAATATTCTTGTCCTTTACGTCTTGGTATAATTTCATCCCGATGCAACCAGGATAGGTGTTTACAACGTTTTTAATTGTATCGAAATAAGCTAAAAATAACTCGATTTTATCTGCTTCGAATTCAAGTTTTACAATGCGTGTAATCATTAAAATAAGGAATCTAAAGTTTCGCGTGAACCTTGTGGGGTAAATTCAATTCTAACAATGTCATTGATGTGTAACCCAAATAATTTTTCGGCTCCGCCTGTTGCACGATTGGCTGCTCTATTAATTGCAATCATTAACAAGTCATTTTCATTAAACATGGCTAATTTTTCTCCTTCTGGAACTTCGTTGAATGAATTGGATATGATATCAACGAAATATTCTTTCGATTTGAAGTATATAACAAAAGGTACATCCTTACCACTTCGCTCAAACAATTCTCTGCTAACATTCGTGATTAGATTACCGTAATCATCGATATGGATAATGTGACCCTTAATAAGATTTGTTTCTGAAATTGCGACTGAATGAAGTGCTCGTTTGTAATTTTCATGCTCTGAAGCAAGGTCTTCTATTTTTGTCCCTTTCGCTAACTCCAATGCCGTCTTTACTAATATGTTTTTAGTAGGGAAGATGTATAAATTTTGGTTACTCAAAACATTGTCGATACGGAAAAATTCAAAACCGGTTTTCTCTACCAAAAAAACACCAAAAAAGCCATTGTCGTTGCTAATGAAGTATTGATTGTTGTATTTTAAAATAGCAGGAAAAGATCCGCCATCTGTTCCGAAATTAATCACAGGTTCACTATCTACACCAATCACATGTATTGTTCCATCAGGAAAGTTCTTGTAACAGGAGTTTAAATGATAAGCAGCTTCTCCGACGTTAAATGGTTTAACGTAATGCGTTATGTCAACAATTTGAACTGCAGGAAGTGCACTAAAAATAGTTCCCTTTAAAGATGCCACATAGTGGTCTTTAAGGCCCATATCAGTCGTTAGTGTTATAATTTGCATCCTATAATTGAACGTGTTTCAAAAAAGAAGAATAATTTCTAAATTTGAATTCAAAAATAACGTTAATAAAGGTATTATTTTATAATACGCTTAATAATTCTTCATTTGTTAGAAAAGAAAATTGAAATTAAAGGTCTAAATCCAGCGGAGCTGTATGGGGTCAAAAATGAAAAGCTTAAACACATTAAAAGCTATTTCCCAAAATTGAAAATTGTTGCGAGAGGCAATATTTTAACAATTGCTGGAGATGAAGAGGTGATGGATGAGTTCGAGAAGAAGTTTGATTTAATTCTACGTCATTTCCATAAATTCAATGGTGTTACGGAAAGTAACATCGATAATTTAATGTTGGAGGATGGGTCTAATTTACTGAATAATGAATCTTCAGAAATTCTAGTCCACGGAAACCAAGGAGCAAAAATTAAGGCGAAAACAATTAACCAAAAAAAGTTGGTAGAGTTGTGTGGTAAAAACGACATGGTTTTCGCTGTTGGACCTGCAGGTACTGGTAAAACATATACAGCGGTTGCCCTTGCTGTAAAAGCACTAAAGGCGAAGGAGGTAAAAAGAATCATTTTAACAAGACCTGCGGTCGAAGCTGGAGAGAATTTAGGTTTCCTTCCGGGTGACTTAAAAGAAAAACTTGATCCCTACATGATGCCTTTGTACGATGCTTTAAGGGATATGATTCCTCCAGAAAAACTGGCAGATATGATTGAGTTTGGAATAATTGAAATTGCTCCTTTGGCATTTATGAGAGGAAGAACTTTAGATAAAGCTTTTGTGATTTTAGATGAGGCTCAAAATTCTACCAAAATGCAAATGAAAATGTTTCTAACCCGAATGGGAATGACTGCTAAGTTTGTGATTACAGGAGATATGTCGCAAGTTGATTTGCCTCACAAGCAAAAATCTGGTTTAGCTTATGCTTTAGATACTTTGTCTGATGTAGAAGGGATAGGTGTAGTCCGTATGGCTCAAGTCGATGTAATTCGTCACTCTCTTGTGAAAAGAATTATCGCTGCTTTTGATGAGGTAGAATCAAAAGAAAAAGCTGAAAGAGAAAAAAAGGATTAAACAATTGCTAAATGGCAAAATTAAATTGTTGAAATCAAAGCATAAATTATAAGTAAAAAGTAGTTTAATCCTCTGTCAATTTTCTAATTTTGTATTTTGAAAAAATAATTATGGCCAACTCAATCACAGAATGTAATTTCAATTTTAAAGGACAAACCAATGTTTATCATGGTAAAGTAAGAGACGTCTATACATTAGATAGTGGATTACTTGTTATGGTGGCTTCTGATAGAATTTCAGCTTTTGATCATATTTTACCAAAAGGGATTCCTTTTAAAGGACAGGTTTTAAATCAAGTAGCAACTATGATGTTGAAAGCAACGAAAGACATTGTTCCTAATTGGTTGGTTGCTACACCAGACCCATCAGTGGCGATTGGTGTTGCATGTGAGCCTATTCGTGTTGAGATGGTTATTAGAGGTTACTTATCTGGACATGCTGCTCGTGAATACAAAGCGGGAAAAAGAATGATTTGCGGTGTTGAAATGCCAGAAGGAATGAAAGAAAACGATCGTTTTCCTGAGCCGATCATTACTCCTGCAACAAAGGCTGAAGAAGGTCATGATGAAGATATTTCGAGAGAGGATATTATCGGGAAGAACATTGTTCCTGAAAAAATCTATGTTCAGTTAGAAAATTATACGAGAGCTTTGTTTAAAAGAGGAACAGAAATCGCTGCTAAACAAGGGCTGATATTAGTTGATACAAAATACGAGTTCGGTCTTCACGAAGGTGAGGTAATGTTGATTGATGAAATTCATACGCCAGATTCTTCTCGATACTTTTATAAAGATGGTTATGAAGAGCGTCAAGCTGATGGGGTAGAACAAAAACAGTTATCGAAAGAATTTGTTCGTCAGTGGTTGATTGAAAATAATTTCCAAGGATTGGAAGGTCAAACAATGCCTGTAATGCCTGATGAGTTTGTGGAAACGGTTACAGAACGTTACATTGAATTATACGAGAAAATTACGGGTACTGCCTTTATTAAAAGTGATACAACAAACATTACAGAAAGAATTCAATCTGCGGTTGATGAATATTTAGCGCAATAAGAAAGGTTGATAAAATAACAATAAAAAAGAGGGCAATTCATTGCCCTCTTTTTGTTTTAGGAGAATTTCTAATTGATCATGGTGTATCTGGTACTCCTTCTGGGTCTGTTTCTACTCCAAACCAAACGGTTGCTATTCCGTCTTTCATTCCAACACCAATAGCGTTCCATTTCATGTCCTTCCAAATACTTTTGTTTAAAATTACATCGTTATGATGAACACTTCCTTTCCAAAGTTTTAAGGCGTATTCAGGGCTCATTTTATAGTCGCTTGTATTAGGTTCTGAGCTCCCTGCTGCAATTTCGTATCCATTTCCAATGTAATTTGAAAATTCTTTGGGTTTGTTCCACATGCATTTGGCTTGTTTGTGATCGGCTGTGTAGCAACAACTTGACCAGCTTCCTTTGTCAGACCAGCTATGAGCATTACATCTTGAGGGAGTATCGGGTTTGTTTACAACCAAATCATAACAGTGAGCTTGAGCGACTTTTGTTAAAGAATTAGAAATAGGAATTGGTTTAAGTCCTTTCGATTTTCTGTAAGTCATGATTAACTTATACAACTGTTGTTCGTCTGCTGTTAATGTCGTTTTTTTGACTTCTTGAGCGTAAGTAGTTGATCCAAATGAAAATAGGATTAACAACAATAAAAAGAATTGACTTAGAAATTTCATAAGATTGATTTTATGTGTAAAGTTAAATTCATGTACATTGAAATTAATCAATTTTAAGATTCGTAAAGAGCAAATATGAATGCTTCTACAATTTCTGCTTCTTCTCGGGTAGAAATGCCATATTGTTTGCCTTCTTTTATGTAAATAAGAATTGCATTTTCTTCTGTTTCTTTCATTTTTGCCAATCTTTCTTGCTTGTATTTTTCGTTCATAAAAGTGTTAAAATAACAGCCTCCTTTACAAGCAGTAGTGTCTGAATCAGGATATGTTCCGTAAATTCCTTGATGAACCTGAAAGGTTAATGCTTCTTCAATCCCTTCAATTTGAATGTTTTTAAATTTCCAGATATACCCTTTTCTTTTTGTTTTCGGAAAAGCGGAAAAAAGAGAATCAACTAAATCAGATGATTTATCTCCGATAAATTCAAAACTGTAATTTCCTTGAATAATCATTTTTACGACTTTTAAATCGTCTTTTGTTTGCGAAAATGTTGCAGTGGTACAAATTAAAAGAGTTGCTAATAGAATGAGTGATTTTTTCATGTGGTTTAGTTTGAGTTTTAGATATAATCGAATCAAATAAAATGGTTACAAAAAAATGACGTACAGCATAAAGCTATACGTCATTTCAAGAATTAGTTAAAAGAGAATTAACCTATTTTGTCAGCCTTAGCTCTCGCTGCATCCATAATAGCGTCGGCTTTTTTATCACCTTCGGAGACCACTTTGGCAGCCTTTTCATCAGCTTCTCTATTCAGTTTTTTAGCAGCCTCTTCAGCCAATTTCTTTTTTATTGGGTTACTTCCAGCTTCTTTAATAAGCGCTTGACCTTGTTTGTCTGCTTCTGATCTGATAGCGTCAGCAGCTTTTTTAGCTTCTGCTTTCACTTTGTCAGCTTGAATTTGAGCATCATCTAAAATCTTTTGTTTTTGTTTTGCTAACTCTTCCTTACCATCATTAAGTTTGTCATTAACAAGACCTTTAATAGTGTCCTTAACAGTTTCTTTAATTCCATCAATTAAATTGTCTTTGAAATCTCCAGTCGCTTTTAAAATTGCTTCTTTAAAGTCGGTTGTAATTTTTGGATTTTTAGGGTCTCCTGATGCGTTCACTTTGACAGGGATGAAATCAGGTAATTTACCAACATTTAATTTAGGAACCAAAGCATTCAATTTGCTCATTGCCGCTTCAACTTCTTTAATCATACTCGCAGGTATTTGATCCTTTGGAACATTCATATTGAAGTCATAATTCATTTTTTGATCCAACGTAGTATACCCTGAAATTTTTGTATCTATTTTACCTAGTTTCAGTCCGAAAGGAGATAAGGTAACTTTTCCATCGTCAACTTTAAATTTAGTTGCAAAATCTTTCAATGATTGATTTGAGATGTTGTTTAACTTTGTTACAGATTCAATTTTTTCTAATGTTTTAATTCCGGTAACAGAAATTAGTTTCGATTTCAAATCTCCAACACTTGATAAAGAAGATAGAATTGGTTCGAATCCAGCAGTTAAATCAGTTTTCATATCGAAATTGGATGAAATCTTTCCTTGAGCATATTTTGCAATTGGAGCAAGCTTACCAACAGTTAAGAAGGTATTAGCTAGTTTATTGATGTCAATTTCGTTTAAGTTATAACCAAAATCTAGTTTAGGAGTAGCATGGTTTTGAGTATTGTAATTTCCTCTTAACCCAATTGAACCTCCCATTGCATCCATCTTTAGGTTGTCAAGTGTTGCAATTTCATCCTTCATTTTAACGCTGCCTGTAATGTTTTTAATATCGATTCCGTTGTAACGAACGTTTTTGATATTTGAATTCAGATTAAAATCAATGTTACCAGGAATCAATAGAGGTTCTTCTGTTCCAGAAGGTGCGGCCTCAGTTTCAGTAGTCGCTGTTTCTGCAGTAGCAGGGCCCATTAATTCGTCTAAATCTAAATTATTACTTGAAAAATTGAAATTTCCTTTAAGAACTTCATCTCTTAACATATAACCAAAGTAATTGTCAACTTTCCCATCCATTCTAAAATCAGATTTCCCCATTTTCGCATCCAATTCATTCAATGTTAAATCTTGCGGTGCAAACGAAAGTTTTAATTTTTTGATGTCAACACTGTTAGGTAGATCTGCAGATGCATATTTCATGTCAGAAATCAACGCAGTTCCTTCAGCTGTAAAGCGCTCAAAATCACCTTTTTCAAGATCACTCATTTGACCTTTTATGTTCACATCTACATCCAACTTACCATTGTAAGATTCACCTTCAGCCATCGGTACAAAGTCTTTCAATGTCGCCATGTCAACTTTTGCTTGGATTTTAGATTGCAAATAAGGATCTGTCATAATTCGTTTCATGAATAAGTTTGCGTCAATTGTGTTTTTACCCATGTTTGCATGAAACTTAGGAACATCAACAGTCATTAGGTCTAGATTTTCTCCTCCAACAAATTTAGATCCAGCATCTACTTGAATGTTGGAAATTTTACCTGGTAAATCAGGATAGTTAATTGAAGCATCGCTAATTTTTAAACCGAAGTCCCAACCTGGCATGTTTTTGGCGTCCATTTTACCTTTAACAAAACCATTTAATGCCAAATCACCTTTGGAAATCATTCCTTCGTAGCCAGAATGGTAGAACGTTGGAATTAAAGAAAGGAATTGTTTAAACGTTGCTTTAGATGCATTTAATTTGATGTCCATGTCATCATATCCTTCAAACATTTCATAGTAGCCATAAAATGAAACAGCGATTTCATTTAATTTAAGAGAGTTCTCTTTTAACGTGAATTTGGATGACTTTTCGGTGAATTCCATCAATAAATTAACTTCTGCATTTGTTTCAACTTCTGTTAAATAGTCTATTCCATCCATTTTGTAGGACAGTTTATCCATTTTAGTAGTTGTTTTGAAATCAATAATGTCTGCAGTTAAGTCACCAGTACCATAATGATAAAGGCTGTCGATTTCTGCATACATATTCAATGATCGGTCATCGTATTTTATTGTTGCATTCGTGATGCTATATTCTTTTAATGAAAGTTTAAAGCTTGATGGTTCTTCAATTTCAACTTCTGTTTTAACAGAGTCAGGTTTAACGATGTCGTAATTGGCCATTCCATTCTCAAGAACTCTTACATCAAATGTTGGCGAATCAATATGTATTTCATCTATTTCTACTTGGTCGCCTGAAACAACACTCCAGAATCCAACATGTGCTGTAAATTCTTTAATATCAGCTAAAGCAACACCTTTAAAATCATTTAATCCAGTCAATTTTGCATTCTGTAACTGAATTGTCATGTTTGGAAATGTGCTAATAAAGGTCAAGTCAAAATCTTCTAAACTCAACTCAGCAGTAAGAGATTTGTTCACTTCATCAATAACCATTTGTTTAATCTGGTCCTTAAAAAAGATAGGTATAAGAATCAATGCGATTATTAATAATAGGAAAGTTATCCCTGTCCATTTTAAAATCTTTTTTAGAATTTTTTTGCCTTTCATAAAGCTCAATTAAGTGTTGTTTATTTAATTTTTATCTAAAGATACAAAATAGTAGATATGGATTTTGTTCTTAGGTAATTTGTTAATAAATTTTCTATCAAAATTTGTTCCAATAAATATCTTGAAACGTACTTTTTATCTAAAGTTAACAGATATGTCTAGTTCGTTTTTAAAATGCTTGGAATATCTCATTATCTTTGGGGCGAAATCAATTTTTTACTATGGAAAAATTTGCACGATCTTTCTTCTCAATGCGCATGATGGCGATAGGAATGCTTGTATTCTTAATTTCGATTGCAACAGCAACATTTTTAGAGTCTGCGTATGACATACAAACAGCCCGTTTATTAGTTTATAATGCGACTTGGTTTGAAGGTGTGTTAATTTATTTGGGAATAAATTTAATCGCAAATATTTTTCGATATAACATGTTTCAACGTGAAAAAATCGCGATGTTGATGTTTCACTTGTCTTTCATTGTAATGTTAATTGGTGCTGGAATTACACGTTATATTAGCTTCGAAGGTTTGATGATTATCCATGAAGGTGAACAAGCTGATTTTATTTATTCCTCTGAACCTCATTTATGGATGAAAATTAATGATGGAGAGAAACAATACACATACAGTGAATTGAAATACATGAGTGAAATTGCTTCGAATGATTTTTCGATTGATGTCGATTTTCCAGGACATAAAACTCCAATTTCAATTGATTATGTTCGTTTTGAGAAAAATCAAATAGACTCCTTAGTTGAACATGATAGCATTCAAGGATCTGCTTTTGAATTTGTATCGAATGGAATGAAATCAAATTACGTATTCAAAAATGAATTCTTAATGGTTGGAGATATTGCCATCTCTTATGAGAAAAAAAATGCAATGCCTGGGATTGAGGTGTTTTTAAAAGGCAATAAAACAATGTTAAAGACTCAGTTCCCAATGAGGTCTGTTTCTATGGCGATGTTACAAAGGCCTGGACAGGAAGTTCCTGATTCATTATACAATGTTATACCGGTAGATACTTTGGTTCCTTTGGAATCTGCAACGCTCTATCAAGTCCAAGACCAACAGTTTGTATTTAAAGGAGTGAAAAAGCATGTTAAGAAAATGCATTTACCTAGTAAAAATAAAAACGAAGGTTCTGATTATTTGGTTGTAAAAGTCACGGATGGAAAAATGTCCAAAATCGTATCATTAGAAGGTGGTAAAGATGCTATCCCGGAGCACAATGTATTCGAGTTTAACGGATTGGTTTATGAGTTGGAATATGGTTCGATGCGCATAGGATTGCCTTTTGCAGTGGCTTGTCGCGATTTTCAATTGGATCGTTATCCTGGTTCGGAGTCTCCTTCCTCTTTTGCAAGTGAAGTTACTATCATCGATACAATTAATAATTATACAAGAGATCAACGAATTTTTATGAATAATGTCATGGATTACGGAGGGTATAGATTCTTTCAATCAAGTTATGAACCTGATGAAAGTGGAACTCGTTTAAGCGTAAATCACGATTGGTGGGGTACTAATATCTCTTATTTGGGATACTTAATGATGGGGATCGGAATGATTTTCTCTTTAATCGCACCTGGTGGTAGGTTTAGAGAGTTAAACCAATTACTCAAGAAATCAAGAGAAAAAAGGAAAAAAATTGCATCTGTTTTGATTTTTGGTGCCTTATTGAATTTTGGTGCGTTCGCAGAAACTCCAGATTCATTGATGCATGAAGATCATAGCGGACATGACCATGCTCAGCACGACCATTCTCAGCATGAGAAACAAGTCTCACGACCAAAAATTAAACCTACATTCAAGGTAATGACTGAAGAGCATTCTGATGAATTGGCATCTCTATTAGTGCAAGACAATAGAGGTAGAATTATTCCAATGCATTCAATGTGTGATCAGCTTTTGAGAAAAGTTTATCGTTCAAATACATACAAGGAATACAATGCAGTTCAAACGATCATGAGCATGCACATGCATCCAGATTACTGGATGGAAGAACCAGTAATTTATGTTTCTTCTAAATCTAATTTAAGAGAAAAATTAAAGGCTAAAAATGGATTGGTTTCATTTAGAGATTTAGTCGATAAGAATGGTGATTTTATTTTATTATCAGATTATCAAAAAGCACATCAACGCCTTGAGTCTAAAAGAGGGGAGTATGATAAACAACTGATCAAATTGGCTGAAAAGTTTGAAGTAGCTCAATCTATTTTTTCTTGGAGATTCATGAATATTGTTCCTGTTCCGAATGATCCAAATAATAAATGGTATTCACCTTTAAATCTTAGTATTCTTGAAAAAGATACTTCTGGTATAAAGAAAAGTATTCGCTATTTGGCTGCCTTAGATTCAGCTTCTTCCAATTTAAAGTCGTTCGATAAAGCAACTGAAGCGCTTAATGTTGTTAAGAAATTTCAATATGACATTGCTAAAAATGTAGTGCCTTCTCCATCAATCGTAAACATGGAGATTAGCTATAACAAAATGGGGATATTTAAAAATTCTTACCGCAGTTATTTGCTTCTTGGAACCATAGCTTTGTTGATTTTCTTTGTGAAAATATTCATAACTCCTAGTGATAAAGTAAATAAGATTTTTAAACGTATTTCATTCGTAATTACGGCCTTATTAATTGTGATTTTCGTGTATCATGGCGCTGGATTAGCAATGAGATGGATGATTTCTGGTCATGCACCTTGGAGTAATGGATACGAAGCCGTTGTTTTTATTGCGTGGGCAACGATGTTATTTGGCTTGATTTTCTCAAGAAAAAATGCTGTGATCCTAGCGAGTGCTGCAATCCTTGCTTCGTTAATGATTTTTGTAACCGAAATGAATTTAATGGACCCTGAGATTACTCCTTTACAACCAGTTTTAAAATCATATTGGTTGATGATCCATGTTGCAATCATTACGGGTAGTTATGGTCCTTTAGGGATATCATGTATTCTTGGGATATTAAATTTGGTATTGTACGTCTTCAGAAATAAAAAGAATGGTGAAATTTTCACGATTAACATCAATGAATTAACGTATGTGTCCGAAATGACAATGACAGTCGGACTTTTTATGTTAACGATTGGTACATTTTTAGGAGGTATTTGGGCGAATGAATCTTGGGGTAGATATTGGGGCTGGGATCCAAAAGAAACATGGGCATTGGTAGCTGTGCTAGTTTACGCTGTTATTCTACACTTAAGATATATTCCTGCTTTAAAAAGTAAATTTTTATTTAATGCAGTAAGTATGTGGGGTTATACTGCTGTCTTGTTTACTTTCTTTGGTGTGAATTTTTACCTTGTGGGTTTACATTCATATGCTCAAGGAGAAGGACTTGGTAAAATTCCAAATGGAATTATTATTGCAGTTTTATTATTTTTAGGATTTACTGTTTTAGCAGCAATTAGAAATAAAAAGTATAAAAAATACTTGGAAGAAAAACACTTAAAATAATGGAGCAAAAATTAGACATATTAGCATTTGCTGCTCATCCTGATGATGCTGAATTATCTTGTTCTGGAACATTGATGAAACAGATTGAGTTAGGGAATAAAGTTGGTATTGTAGATTTGACCCAAGGAGAA